>Ga0154585_1087_pt1 | contig 12111 bp, 12 predicted proteins | sample RifGroF2_FD_116014 | JGI IMG/M metagenome (GOLD analysis project Ga0154585, IMG submission 116014) | Candidatus Margulisbacteria bacterium GWF2_35_9 | reverse complement strand
CAAGTATTGGTGATACTTTTTATTACAATCTTCTGGTTGTCGATCAGAATAACAAACTAATTGAAAAAGTTGGCGGATATATCGTTAATCAATTAGGTAATGGAGGCGAAGACATTCCGGATGTGTATGAACCTGATATTGCTGGAAATCTGGATGTATTAAACTGGAGGCTGAGTATCCAATGATCATTTTCTACATCATCGCTCCGATAGTATTAGCTTTGGCTTATTACTATAATCTATATATTCTGGTTTATGCAGTTTTTCTATTGTTTTTCATCAATTTTTATTCCAGTTTCACTGCCAGACCAAATAATAAAATGGCATTTGCAATTGGTGTTTTTCTTCTTATTCATAATTCCTGGCTCATCTCTCTCCATCAATGGGTGGGTTCCATATCGTCTTACCTAATCTTATTTGGCTTTACATTGTATTTTTTTATCATCATATATGTCTTTATATGGGTCTTGGGTTTTTTTAAACGCTTACCTGGATCAGAATTTCTTATACCGACGATATGGGTTGTATTTGAATTAGTATTAACCCTTGGCCCATTTGGCTACCCGCTATTTAGCATTTACATAACTCAGGCCTATTCTCCGTATTTGTTTTTATCTCACAATATAGTCGGAGCTGAACTAATTAGCTTTTTAGTCATCTTTACTGCTGCGTTTACAGCACGAGTCATAAAATCAAAAAATTCAGGCGTAATGAAAATAACACAGTTATTTTTGCCAGGGTTTCTTTTTGTTTTTATATTTACATATGGAATTTATATATCAAAACATAATCAAGTAATCTGTAATCGATTTCTAAATATTATTATGATTCAACCGAATATTAAACAGTCGATTAAAATGGATAGCCAGCATTTTTACAGTAGTTTTGACCATTATATTAAATTAATAAAACTGGTTAAAAAAGAACATAAGAATATCGATGCAATTATTTTACCGGAAACATTAGTGCCGGCATTATGGGAAAATCATTTTAGACAGGAATTTCTCAGACAGGGCTTATTAGATAGCGAGTTATTAATATTTGGTTTGCCCATTAAGCGTTTAGATAAAATATACAATTCAATACTTTTTTATCAGGATGGCAGATATCAGAAAGAATATGCAAAAAATCAACTCGTTCCGTTTGGCGAATCAATGCCGATTCCGTTTTATAAATCAAAAACTCAAATATATTATAGCGAAGGGGCAGTGCCTCAGTCAGTTGGATTAAGGTCAGTAAAGTATGGAGTCACGACATGTTTTGAATCAGCCTTTTTTAAAATATATAGAAAGATAAATAATGCCGATCTATTCATCGTGTTAACAAACGATGACTGGTTTAATTCTTGGTTTAAGGAACTCCATTTAAGAACGGCAATATTTCGTGCTGTTGAGTTTAATAAATATATGTTGTTTGTTGCGAATACAGGTAAAACAGCAGTTATTAGTAATACTGGGGAGATCAAAGAAACACTTAAAGATAACTCCTTAGCATATATCTCTCATAAAGTGCCAATAAGTATTAAAGAGCAACATCATTTTATGTACATTATACTCAGTTCGGTTATAATAATACTTGTTTTTATTAGTGTGTCGATAATTCTTAAATTTATATAAAATGGAAAAAATAGTTTGGGACGATTCTTTTAGTGTAGGTGTCAAAAAGATTGATAGTCAACACAAGGAATTAATAAGAATAATTAATAAATTACTTGATATAGACAAGATATCGGTTGACTCAGAACTTATCTCTGAACTGTTAACAGATATGACCCGTTATGCCGATTATCATTTTAAAACAGAAGAACAGTATATGGTGGAATTGAATTATCCGGATTATAAGATTCATAAAGATGAACATAATGAATTCAAGAAGAAAACGTTATCCTTTTGCCTTGATACTATGGCACATAAGGAAACGATCGCAACAGAAATATTATCTTTTTTAAAAAATTGGCTAGTAACCCATGTATTAAGCTCAGACAAGGATTATAAAGAATGTTTTAATGCTGGTGGGGTGTATTAAAAACAAAAACCCCGCATGCGCGGGGTTTCTGAAAGTCATTGATCATTCTAGCTATTAGTGATTAATTAATAGGTATTAGTTTTTCAATTGTTTCTGGCAATACAAGTGATTCAGTCGCCACGTCAATTGTTCCATCTGTTTTAATAACACCCTTAATTGCTGCACCATTAGAATACTTATAACCATAGAATGTAACATAACCGTCTTCATAGGTGATTGTGGTCATATCATATTCACTGGTTGTATAGAATGTACTGACATTTAAATCAAGGTCAATGCGTTCGATTGTACTCTTGTCTTTTAGCCCATAGAAGTAGTCGCTTCCAAGAATGATAACGGTATTTGCAGTGTATTCCAGAACTTTGATATCTGTTTTGTCATCATACTTTATTAATAGAGCTCCTCTGTTAATACTATCCATGTTAGTGTAGTCGGATAATTTGTTTTCCAGATAATATTTGTAACCGTTATTTTCAAGTACGGGTAAACTATAATGAGCGAGCGGTATATATGAATTAGCCGCATTTGCAGGATCTACATTATACAGAAGAGTAGAAACCACTTTTGTTGACTCATCTACATATACATCATAAATAGCATCGGTTGTCAGATAATTAAAGGCACCGGTTTTGCTGACATACATTTTAGCAGCATTGCCATCGAAATCGATATACTCATAACCACCGATTCCATCTGAAATACCATCACTTTTTATAAATTTTGTGCCTAGAATGACATTGTCATTCTTGTCTATTTTCGCTCTTTTGTAATCGAATCCTTTAATAGTCGCTAGAGTAGTCTTAGATACAGAGTCAGTGTTTAGCCCCATACAAATTACTCTGCCTTCTGTATTTAAGTAATAGTATTTATAAAATTCGTTAGCGGCAGACTCCTTTTGAAACATTAATGAAACAGTAGATGAATCATTAATATCTTCACCAAATTGATAAACCTTACCAGTTTGGTTTTGAATCAACCAATAGAAGATAGAACCATCGGTTAAGTTTCTAACTTTGGCAAGAAAGTAGTATTTACTAACTACTTTTTGAGTCATAATTTCAAAGCCAGAAATATCAACGGGTTGGTCATACTGATTATAAGCAACAACTGGTTCAACCACAACTTCTGGTTCAGGTGTTGGTTCAACCACAACTTCTTCAGTTTCCTGTTGAGCAACTCTATCAATAGCTGGATCTTCTAAGATAACATTATAAAGACTGGCTGCACTTCCATTATCACCAAGAAGAATCGTTCCTGCCTTAAATGTTTTAGTATAAATCGTTCTGTCTACATCAGTCGTCCCGATAGTGTCTTCTGTTTTTGTCCAAGTTGAGAGCCATGCAGGAGTTGTTTTTTGTCTTGAATCATATGCGACATGAACGATAACTTTTTTACTTGCTGTTAAACTGATCAGCGATCCGTTCTTTCCTTTCGCATATTTATCGTCATTTGCTGTTTTAATAAAAGTGAGTCCTTCATAGGAACCTAGATTTTTAAATGTATATTGTCTGTCAATATAAACAAGTCCGCCATCTTTAAGAATTTCTAATGTGTAGCCTTTTCCAGTTGCAACCGTTAGGTCGTTTATACTAAGACCTGTTTTTGTCTGTTTGCTTTTTTTAACTTTATGAACTTTATCAGCCTTAACCACTTTATATAATGCGGCAGGTTTTTTAGCTGCTTTTCGAGTACCGATATTTGCCATAGCTCCCATCGCACTCATAGCGGTAACATCGTTCTCCTGAGCAATAAAAACACCGCTAGCTCCAGAAAAGTCCAGTCTGGCAACTGTTTCTGCTCCTGCTGGAGCACTAACGACCCCTAGTTTCTGTGCACAACCTACAAACAGCAGAGTGGATGCACAAAGCAATCCTGTTAATAATGTAATTCTTTTCATCTTTTTTCCCCTTTCCCTTTTTAAAATCCCCATTCACAATAATACTCTTCTTTCAATCATATAAGCTTATGCCCGAAATCTGAGATTATAAACATTAATAAAAATAAATATATTAAAAAGGCAAAAACCCCGCATTCGCGGGGTTTTTGATCATTATTTGAACCTCTGAAAAGCGAATTAATTGATCGGGATCAGTTTTTCAATTGATTCCGGAAGAATTAATGCTTCAGTTGTAACGCTCGCTGTACCATCAGCTTGGATGGTTCCTTTTATTGCAGACCCATTAGAATATTGGTAACCGTAGAATACGACATTTGAACCTTCATAACTAATCGTTGTCATATCATATTCGTTGGTAGAGTAAAATGCTGCTTGATTAAGGTCTAGGTCAATTTTTTCAATTGTACTTTTATCTTTTAGAACATAGAAGCAGTTATCTCCAAGAATAATTACTGTATTGGCAGAATATTCTAGAGTCTTGATATCCACTTTGTCGTCATACTTTATAAGGAGTGATCCTCTATTTACGCTATCCGTATTTGTGTAGTCAGATAGTTTATTCTCTATATAATACTTGTATCCGTTGATTTCAAGTGACGGTAAACTATAATGAGCCTGTGGAATATATGAATTAGCCACATTAGCAGGATCTACATTATACAGAAGTGAAGAAACCACTTTATTAGACTCGTCTACATACACGTTGTAAATAGCGTCGGTTGTCAGATAATTAAAGGCACCAGTTTTGCTGACATACATTTTGGCAGCATTGCCATTGAAATCGATATACTCATAACCACCGATTCCGTCTGAAATACCATCACTTTTTATAAATTTTGTACCCAAAATAACATTGTCATTATTATCAATTTTTGCTCTTCTGTAATCGAAGCCTTTAATGGTAGCTAACGTGGTTTTAGATACTGAGTCGATGTTCAGTTCCATACAGATAACACGACCATCTTTATTTAAGTAGTAGTATTTATAAAATTCGTTAGCAGCGGACTCTTTTTGAAACATTAGTGAAACGAGACTTGAATCATTAATATCTTCACCAAATTGAAATACTTTTCCCGTTTGAGTTTGAATCAACCAATAGAAAATAGAACCATCGGTTAAACTTCTCACTTTTGTTAATATGTAGAATTTGCTAATTAGTTTCTGTGATAAAATTTCAAGACCGGAAATATCAACAGGTTGATCGTATTGATTATATGCTACAACCGGTTCCACAACAACTTCTGGCGCTGGTTCAACAACAACCGGGTCTGGTTCAACAACAACCGGGTCTGGTTCAACAACCACATCGGGTGTCGGTTCAACAACAGGATCAGTATCAGGCTCAACAACCTCTGCTGGGTCTTTATCCTTAAGGTTTCCATAGCCATAACCATTTCCATTCCCATTGTTTCCGAGAACAACCTCAACTACTTTATATAAAGCCGCAGGTTTTTTTGCTGCTGCTCGTGTCCCAGCGTTGGACATAATACCCATGGCCTTCATCGCAGATACATCATTTTCTTGTGCGATAAAGAGCCCACTGGCTCCAGATAAATCGAGTCTAGCAACTGTTTCCGCTCCTGCTGGAGCACTAACCATTCCTAATTTTTGAGCGCAACCCACAAACAGCAGAGTAGACGCACATATTAACCCCGTAAATAAAACTATTCTTTTCATCTTTATTCCCCTTTCCCCTTTTAAAATCCCCATTCACAATAAGACACTTATTTCAATCATATTCTCTTATACCCAGAATAGGCCGATATAAACATTAATTATTATAAATTTATTTTTTAATGATAAATAGAATTAGTCTTCAAGAAAGAATAAAAGGTTTGGTAGTTTAGGTATAATTATTTCAAAATTAAAAACAAGACCAGCTGCAATATAGTAGTTTACTATCTGGAAGGTGCTCTCTATATTGCTTGGCAATGTTTGTAATGGGATTAAATAGTTTAATCCGACATCAACAAGTATTTTTTTTGGTATGAAAGGAATAAAATTAATTATGTCCGTATCAAATAATAAGTAATATCCAAATCCAAGTACAACACCGGTTAAGGAACTATAGGTAGGTGGTTTCAAATTTAAATAATAAGTCTCCGTTAAGATACCCACCGTTCCATAATACATGCTTGCATATTGAATGATATTCGGGTTCCAATAAGCGGCTGGAGGGAAATATTTAAATCCGAACACCATGGGAAATAGGGGAATTCCACTGACAAGATTATCAGCTAGCCCTAATCCGAAAGAGAGCTCATATCGATTATTAATTGCATAGCTGATATTTACTCCGCCAAATCCATATGGGGCGCCGACACCCCCAATGATTTTTAAGTCATGTTCAACTGAAAAAACATAAGAAAAGATAAATGTTATTAGAATGATAAAAAAAATGGAATAATATCTGCGTGATTTATACATAATAATATAAATTATTTTATCATAAAAGCATGAGATAGCGATGCCATACTTAAAGATATTTATGCTAAATCAAATATATGGGTTGCACGTTATTGACTATTTGCTAAAAATAATTGATAATAACTCTGCTAATTATATATGTATGAAGAAGGAGTTTAAATGAAAAAGGGTATTCATCCAAAGGGACAAGAGATAGAAGCATCATGTGTGTGTGGAGCACAATATAAGGTGTATTCTACAAAAGATAAAATTCGAGTAGATATTTGCTCAGCATGTCATCCATTTTACACTGGTACTGAAAAAATCCTTGATACTGAAGGCCGTGTTGAAAGATTTAAGCGTAGATATAACTTAAAGTAAATTTAAGTTTGATAACGCTTGACTCAGTCAATGGTCTTGATTAGTAGAAGGGAATATATATGGGATACGTAGGTGGACAGGCTCTTGTTGAAGGAGTCTTAATGAAGGGTGATAAGTATGTTTCCCGCGCTGTATATACACCAGCGGGTGATTTGCTAGTTGATAAGCACGATTTCCATTCTATTTCAGAAAAAATAGTGATATTTAAGTTGCCAATACTTAGGGGATTTATTTCCCTTATCGATATGCTTAAAATGGGAATGAGTGCACTTCTTTATTCTGTTAATATATCGTCGAAAGATGAAGAAAAAATTTCTAAGAATGAGATGACCTCGTCACTCCTCATTAGTATGTTTTTTTCAGTTGCATTATTTGTTGTAATGCCTGCAGTATTTTTCACCTATTTAAAAAATCATTTTTCCTCAATGAATATTATTCTTTTAAATCTGTCTGAAGGTTTATTTAGAATTTCAGTTTTTTTATCTTTTTTAATATCAACAATTTTTATGAAAGATATGAGATCAGTTTATGAATTTCATGGAGCGGAACATAAGGCTGTGAATGCATATGAGTCAGGAGCAAACTTGTCTGTAACCGAAGTCCAGAAATACTCGCGAATCCATACTCGATGCGGAACATCTTTTTTGATGGTCGTTTTATTTGTATCGGTTTTTGTGTTTACCTTTATTGGACGGCAAAGTGTATTTACGAGAATTGGCCTAAAACTCCTATTATTACCTTTAATATCTGGCATTTCATATGAAATAATTCGGTTTGCTGCAAAACATAATAAAAATGTATTTTTAAAGGTATTGCTACTTCCGGGATTGCTTATTCAGAGAATTACTACTAAAAATCCAAGTGACAGACAGGTTGAAGCAGCCATTGCCGCTTTACAGGAAGTCGTATAATAAGATGTTCGAAAAATTAGTTGAGTTAGATAAAAAATTCGATAGCATTGAAAAGGAAATGACAAACCCAGAAGTCATTTCAAATATTAATAAATATAATGAATTAAACAAGAATCGACTCGAACTGGAAGAGCCTGTAAATAAATATCGTGAATATCAAAAATTAAAAAACGAAATTGCCGACGCTAAAGAAATGATTGAGTCTGGTGGCGATAAAGAGTTTATTCAAATGGCAAAGGATGAACTTTTTGAACTACAGGAAAAAGAAGAAAAAACACGGCAAGAACTTATGTTGTTGCTTATACCTGTGGACCCCAATGATAAGAAAAATGTATATTTAGAAATAAGAAGTGGAACCGGTGGAGAAGAGGCGGCATTATTTGCTCGTGACTTATGTGAAATGTACACTCGATATGCTCAAAATAAAAAATGGAAAGTAGAAATGGTAGATTATGCAGATGCAGACGCGGGTGGATTTGCAAAAGTGATCTTATTTATAAAAGGTGATGAGGTATATAGTAAATTGAAGTTTGAAAGTGGAACCCATCGCGTTCAACGAGTTCCGAGCACAGAAGCAAGCGGTAGAATCCATACATCGGCTGCTACTGTGGCGATTATGCCAGAAGTGGATGAAGTAGATGTGAAACTGGATATTAAGGACATAAAGGTCGATACCTATCGCGCAAGCGGAGCAGGCGGTCAGCATGTTAATAAAACCGACTCTGCGATCAGATTAACCCACTTGCCAACGGGTATTGTTGTGGCATGTCAGGATGGACGTAGCCAACACCAAAATCGGGACACAGCAATGAAGCTACTTCAAGCAAAAATCTGGGATCAACAAGAAGAGGAACGCTTAAAGAAAGAATATCAAACTCGAAAATTGCAAGTTGGTACTGGCGATCGTAGCGAAAAAATACGAACCTATAATTACCCTCAGGGTAGAATAACTGATCATCGAATTGGTTTAACTCTTTATCGTTTAGAATACATCATGTTGGGAGACCTCGACGAAATTGTTGAAGCGCTTTTTGCTGCAGATAGGGTGGATAAGCTAAACAACATCTAACACTATGGCAGAAAACTGGACAATCAAGAAACTGCTGGACTGGTCAAAAGAATACTTTTCACAAAACAATATTGAATCACCTCAGCTAACGGCTCAGCTTTTATTATCGGAAGTATTATCCATGAACCGACTGGATCTCTTTTTGAAGTTTGATCAAATCTTGTCGGAAAAAGAATTGGCATCTTATAAAAAACTAATTCTTAGACGAAAAAATCACGAACCTTTAGAATATATTATAGGAAGAGCACAGTTCCTCAATTTTACAGTTAGAGTGTCTTCAGCAGTACTCATTCCCAGGCCTGAAACTGAGATGCTAGCCAATGAGACCATCCAATTAATAAAAGAAACCAATCCATTTGCTGTTATTGATATTGGAACCGGTTCAGGCGTTTTAGCCATTTCAATAAAAAAAACATTTCCAGATTTAGTTGTTTGGGCTACGGATATTTCAGAGGATGCATTAATCATTGCCAAAGAAAATGCCGATCAAACTAACGTCGATATATCTTTCCACCAAGGTTTTTTCCCAAATTCAAAGGAGTTGTTGCTCAATCGGAAAAATTCGGAAACGCTCTGTATTGTGTCTAATCCCCCCTATATCAGAACTCATGATATTACATCGTTAGAACCGGAAGTGAAAGAGAATGAACCGATGCTTGCGTTAGACGGAGGAACTAATGGCCTAGATGTTGTTAAAGAGATATTTGATTTAATAACTGGTTTAGATATAAGCGTAAAGCTTTTAATGGAAATTGGATTTGACCAAGCAGAAGATATCAAGGACTTAGCTAAATTCTATAATTTTAAAGAATTAAGTTTTATTAAGGATCTAAATAAATACTTAAGGATAGTCAGGATTGTTAAATAAACTACTAGACATATTCTTCCCACGAAAATGTGTTGTTTGTAACGAGAATAGTATTAATCGAATATGCCCATCCTGTGAACTAAAAAAAGTATCCCCAACACTCTTTAATAATAATCTCTACTATCTATATAAATATGACGGTGCAGTTAGAAAGATTCTTCATCGTTTTAAATTTATGCAGGACAAAGCTTTGGCCAAACGTTATTTAAAACCAATGTTGGAACTGGATATATATAAGCAGTATGACCTTATTATTCCCGTGCCTTGCCACTGGTTAAGAGTGCTTAAACGTAAATTTAATCATTTGAACTTTTTGTTTGATGGTATATCAATTATCGATTATACGGTGGTAAAACGTCAAAAACATACTAAAAAGTTATATAAATTAACTAAAAAAGATCGGCAAAAAATGATTCATGGAGTGTTTAAGCTGATACATCCTGAAAAAACAAGAGGCAAACGAATACTAATAGTTGATGATATTTATACAACTGGTACCAGTTTTAATGAGATTCAGAAATTGCTTCTACCTCATGCCCCTTCTTGCGTTGATGGATTTTTTATCTGTCGCGCATAAAAAAGAAATTCAAGTTAAACACAATATTCTTTCAATACATAATAAAAGTATAATCCTTCGATAAAGCATTTAGAATATCAAATAACATTCAAACAGAAATCGAGGGGGGAAATAATTATGACAGAGATAAATAGTATCAAGATAGACGTAGCCAATAAAATAACAAATGTTGAAGAGGGAGATAGTTATTCTTATGATGAAATGCAAAGTATTCTGGGTGCGAAGTATTCAAGTTCTGATATTGAAAGTATCGACACAGATGGAGATGGCGAAATTTCCTTTGATGAACTTTCTGAACTCGAACAAGCCAATATTGCAGACGGAGTCATTGACGCAGATGATATAAAAGCATGGATTAAAGAGAATGGCCTTTCAGCGCAAGAAAAGATAGAAGCAAAATTTGATGAGTTGATGGACAAATATCTTTTGCATCCAGATGAGGAGACTGATACCACAGAGACAATGACAGATCCAGCAATACAGTACCACCCAACAACAGACCCAGGCGAGACAATGACAGATCCAACGATACAGTACCACCCAACAACAGACCCAGGCGAGACAATGACAGATCCAACGATACAGTACCACCCAACAACAGACCCAGGCGAGACAATGACAGATCCGGATATACAGATACATCCAATAGCTCCTACCATTCCAAGAGATTATGAAGACACAAGTGCGGGAGAAGAAATTGACAAATTAAAGGCACTCATTGGTAATGGAAGAATGATAAACGCAAGAGAATTAACGGATGCAATCAATGCTGGAGTCGGCGATCTGGATGGACATGCAGCGTCATCTGAATATCGAGACTTTAAAAATTTTGTTAAGGATTATGGGCCGTATTTATCGGATTCGGCGAAAGAGGTGTTTAATCAATATAAACAAGTTGCTAATAACTCAACAGGAGCAGGGATTCCTCAATCGAAATATAATGCCATGATTAACAAAATGGATGAGATTGCGGATGATGAAACGAGTGTTGTTAATGTACCAGATGGAAAGCTAACAATAACTGGAACCAGTGATGATGACGTTATCGATGTCACGCAAGAGGGTGATTTACTAAGAGTGACGATCAATGGTGAAACAACCTATTACTCAGGAGTGGATTCAGTGGATATCGATGCTGGTGACGGAGACGATCAGATAAATATCAATCAGTTATATAGGTATGACGATGTTAACAATGATTCAAGTTCTTCTGATTCGATGTATTACCAACCAAATAACATTGTGTTTAATAATATAAACACCGGTAGTGGAGATGATAATGTAATGATTGGTGATGCGACAGTTCGAAATATAAACACTGGTGCTGGTGATGACCTTGTCGGAGTGAATGGAGGAGATGTTCGAAACATCGATACCGGTGCCGGAGATGATACTGTTGAAAATTTTGGAACGGTTCGAAGTATTAATACCGGAAACGGGGATGACACAGTAACCAATTATGGAACGATTAGAGATCTCAATATGGGATCAGGTGATGATTACATTAATAATTATGGAGAGATTAGAAATGCAGATGGCGGTGCAGGAGAAGATACCATTATGAATAATGGCGGAACTGTTAGAAATAGCTTGAATATAGAGATAGAAGGAATAACTTGTATTGACGAACCATATTTAGAAGATGAAGTGCCAACTGAAGATCCAGTTATTAGTGTTTATGAAGAGATTGAGCTTCCAAAGAAGAAGGAATCGCTAAGTAACTTGTAATTATTTCGTAACAATTAAGTATTATAAAGAGAAAATACCCTGTTTTTGTACAGGGTATTTTTTTAATCAAATCAACTTTCCTTCTTAAATAAATCAATCAAAAATAGTAATAATCCAGACAAAAAATCTTCTTTACTATATATTACAAAATATAGGTGGATAAATTCGTTTTTCTTTCGATAATACTCTTGGTTGATAAAACTTCAAAGGAGTGAAAAAAATGAGAAACAAAGTAGCGAATGTAAAAGTA
>Ga0154585_1090_pt2 | contig 12225 bp, 12 predicted proteins | sample RifGroF2_FD_116014 | JGI IMG/M metagenome (GOLD analysis project Ga0154585, IMG submission 116014) | Candidatus Margulisbacteria bacterium GWF2_35_9 | reverse complement strand
TTAGTACTAGCAGCAGACTATGTTGCAATAGTTGATGGAATAACAATTAACGTTAAATCCTTTGATCTGATTTATCAAGATTCGCTTCGCGACTATAATCGTTATCGAACATTAAGCAATCAGGGAGAGTTGAGCGTAGAAGAAAAAAATAGATTAAAAAATTCTGTATTGGATGCGCTAATTGAAAATACGATTATAAAGAATTACGCGAAAAAAGAAACAATAAGAATATCCGATCAGGAAATTAAAGAAAAAATAAATGAATTACAGAAAGGTTTTCAGACGAAAGAAGATTTTTGGAGAGCATTAAAAGAGCAAGATATTAAATTTGATAAATTGGTTCAAAACATAAGAGAAGAAATTGTAAAGGATAAGGTTGTAAAAAGAGTCTATCCGGATTTTGGCCGAATTATAACTGAAGATGTTATTGGGTATTTAAAAAAGAATAAACTCTTCATGTTTCCAATACAGTATAACATTACATTGCTTGTTTCAAACAATTATGGGTATATCGAGGATTTAGTAAAAACGGACCTTGAAATAGCGGATTGGAAGATGCTAGCAGTGGATAAAGAACGGTCCTATCAATCATTAATAGTTTCGGAGGAAGATTTACCGATACAAGTTGCTGAACAGATCGGATCCATAAATATGAAAACGTTTTCAAAAGTAAAAAAATATAACAATAAGGAGTATTTCTCTGTTCGAATTAATCAAATAGTTAATATGCCGTCTTTTGATATAAATTCCATTTCAAAATCGATTAGAGATGCATTAAACGAAGAGAAGAAGCTGCAATACTACAATAATTGGATGAAGAGTCAACGAGACAAGAGCGTTATCATCTTGAATCCGGACATTTTTCCAGAGTATAAGCCAAATGAAAATGATGAGGAAATATATTTGGAAAGAAATATTGATGTGACAGATGAAGAAAAGATAGATGAGCCAGCAAGGATAATGTTATGACTGAATATTTGGAAAAATACAAAGAGTTAAATGAGATAGTAACTAAACTGTTATCTCCAGACGGTTGTCCATGGGATCGGGAACAAACCCATGAAACACTTAAAAATTATTTAATAGAAGAAGCCTACGAATTTGTAGAGGCTGTTGAAGAGAATGATAACTCGAAAATGGAAGAAGAGTTGGGCGATATATTGTTTCACGTAGTAATTCATGCAGCAATAGCGGAAAAAACGAACAAATTCTCATTAAAATCAGTAACTGAAAAGATTTCTGAAAAAATGATCCGACGACATCCCCATGTGTTTGGAGATACTCAAGTTTCATCTGTAGAGGAAGTATGGACAAATTGGGACAAAATAAAAAGAACAGAGACGAAAAAAAAGGATAAAGAATCATTGCTGAGAAGTGTTCCAAAAAATCTTCCTGCTCTATTGCGAGCAGAGAAAATTCAAAAAAGGGCAGCTAGAGTCGGATTTGATTGGGATCACATCAACCCTGTTCTTGATAAAATTGAAGAAGAAATGAATGAGCTTAAAGAGGTTGTTGCGTTAAATGACAAGCCAAAAATGATTGAGGAAATGGGAGATTATTTGTTTTCCATAGTTAATTTATGTCGAAAGATGGATATTGATCCTGAAGACGCACTTCAAATGGCAAACAAAAAATTTATTCAGAGGTTTTCATCTGTTGAGGGAAAGCTGATCAAGAATAATAAAGAAATGATTCATGCCACCATGGAAGAGATGGATGAGCTATGGGAAAAGGTTAAAGAAGAAGATCAATAAAAACATTTACATAAAAGCAGGGACTTTATATAATACCTTTACGCAAAAGAGAAGATAATTACAAAAGGAGGATGTTTATGTCAGAAATTATAGATATAAGAGGACGAGAAGTATTGGATTCAAGAGGAAATCCCACAGTAGAGGTTGAAGTATATTGTGACGATGGAAGTTTCGGTAGAGCTATTGTTCCATCAGGAGCATCAACCGGTGCCTATGAAGCAGTTGAGTTAAGAGATGGAGACAAGAGCAGATACTTAGGCAAGGGCGTATTAAAAGCGGTTCAAACTGTTAATGAAATTATTGCTGAAGAAATTATTGGATATGATGTAACTGAACAAAGAAAAATAGATTATGCAATGTTAGAACTTGATGGTACAGAGAATAAAGGGAAATTAGGTGCGAATGCGATCCTTGGTGTTTCTCTTGCTGTTGCTAGGGCAGGCGCAATGAGCCGAAATTTACCATTGTATCAATATATCGGTGGTACAAATGCTTACCAGCTACCAGTTCCAATGATGAATATATTAAATGGTGGAGAACATGCTGATAACACTGTCGATATTCAAGAGTTTATGGTAATGCCAGTTGGTGCTAAGAGTTTTAAAGAAGCATTACGATGTGGTGCAGAAATTTTCCATTCACTTAAAAGCGTCCTTAAGGCTAAAGGTCTTAATACTGCGGTTGGTGATGAAGGTGGATTTGCTCCAAACCTAAAGACGAATGAAGAGGCAATCCAGATCATTATGGAAGCAATCGAAAAAGCGGGCTACACATCGGGTAAAGATGTTATGATCGCTCTTGATGTTGCTGCTTCTGAAATGTATGAAAAGAATAATTATAATTTTAAAGGTGAAGGCGTTATTAGGAGTTCTGCAAAATTGGTGGATTACTATGTTGAACTTTGTAATAAGTACCCAATTATTTCTATTGAAGATGGATTGAACGAAGATGATTGGGAAGGTTGGAAATTGATGACTGAAAAGTTAGGCAAAAAAATACAAATCGTAGGAGATGATTTGTTCGTTACAAATACTCAGCGTCTTGCAAAAGGAATTGAAAAAGGAATTGCAAATTCGATTCTTATTAAAGTAAATCAGATTGGTACATTAACTGAAACATTAGAAGCGATCGAAATGGCGAAACAAGCAGGTTATACAGCTGTTGTATCACATCGCTCAGGTGAGACAGAAGATACGACAATCGCTGATATTGTTGTTGCGACTAATGCTGGACAAATTAAAACAGGGTCTGCAAGTAGGACGGATCGAATCGCAAAATATAATCAATTACTAAGAATAGAAGAAGAACTTGAAGAAGTAGCGGTTTACAAGGGAATAAAAACATTTTATAATCTTAATATTGCTTAATTTGATATGAAATGTGTTGAAGTTTAGATTTGTAACATATATATTAGTAGCAATACTCTTGTATTTGTTTTATACGAATATAAGAGTAAGCTATCTAAATGTTAAGTACGGGATGAGTATTCATCGTTTAAGTATGCAGATAGAGGCAACAAAAGTTAAGAAAGTCGAAATAGAGAATAAGCAAAAAGAGGATAACCGAATTAAGGATATTGAAGGAAGAGCGCGTACAATACTGGGTCTCATAAAAAAAGATGAAGTTGCCTATCGAATCATGAAAAAATAAGAAATATGGAAAATCAAAACGAATCACCCTCATTAATTACTGGAAGCATTATCGAAGGAACCATCTCTGGAGTCACCAGCTTTGGTGCTTTTGTAAAGTTTCCAGGAAACGAAGAAGGCTTAGTGCATATATCTGAAATTGCCAATGAGTATGTAACCAATATTGCAGACTTTGTTACTTTAGGAGATAAAGTTAAAGTAAAGGTTTTAGGCCTTAATAAAAAGAATAAATATGATTTATCTTTGAAGCAAACAAAAGAAGATCAAAAACCAAGCCAGGAAGGCGGTTCAACTGGTGACGTAAATCAACATTCAGCTGCACCAAAAAGACCTGCATTTAAATATAAGAAAACAGAGAAACCTATGGTTTCTGTTTCACCCTTTGAAGACAGAATGTCAAAATTTTTGAAAAAGAGCGAAGAAAAACTCATTGACCTAAAACGTAATATTCAAACTAAGCAAGGCGTCAAAAAACGAAAAAAAAGATAGTCTTATAGAATAGGCGAGAAGAGTCTTGCTACTGACTCAGCTGTTTTTATAAAAATAGATCGTTGTTGTAGATCCGATAAATAAATCTGCCGACTGTGTTTCAGGTCATTCATAAAGTGTTCATTAATAGTTGCAACTACTTTTTTATCATAAATGAAAGCAGTAATTTCAAAATTGATATTCATACTGCGTTGGTCTACGTTTGCACTACCAATACTGGCGACCATATTATCGACAGTAATAACTTTAGAATGGACAAATCGATGGGGATCATAAGTAAAAACTTGGACTCCTGAGGCAAGTACTTCCTCAAAAAAAGAGGTTGTTGCTAGGAAAGTTAGTATATGATCTGGTCGACCCGGTACGAGAAGTTTCACATCACAACCTCCAAGTGCAGCTGTTTTAAGTGCCATCAGCAATGCTTCATCGGGTATAAAGTACGGAGTTGTAATGTAAAGCGATGTTCTTGCAGAGGCGATTGATTCAAAATAGAGTTGAGCAATAGTATCCCAATTTGAGTGAGGTGAACTGGGAACAATATGTGTTAGACTAGTACCGAAGCATGTATTAGAGAAATCGGGGAAATAAAAAGGGTTACGACTAAGACGGATTTTTTTAACAAAATACCAATCTTGAAAAAAGACGAGTTGGATATTGTTAACAGACTCACCAGTAATTCTTATCGCGGTATCTCTCCAATAACCAAATCTTTTATTTTTTCCAAGATATTCGTCTCCCACATTCATTCCACCCAGATAGCCAATCGTACCGTCGATAATGATTAGCTTTCGATGGTTTCTATAATTTGCTTTTAAATTAACAAGGGGTATCCATACAGGACGAAATGCTGCTAAATTGATGTTCGGATGTTTTTTTAAAACCTTGAAAAAATTGCTCTTCAAACTTTTACGGGAACCGATAACATCCACTATAATTTTAATAGAAACGTTTTTTGAGGCAACTTTTAGTAACGCATCTCTTAATATTTGTCCGGTGGAGTCATTATTAATGATATAAAATTCTAAGTGAATATGATGTGTAGCATTTTCTATGTCATTAATCATAGACTGAAAGATAGTGTTGGTATTTGAAAAAACTTGGATGGAGTTATTTTCATAGAGAGGAAGTTTTGTTGCTGTTGCTGCAATATTGATGAGCTCTTTTTTTGCATTGGCTTCAATATGTCCTTTTAGCAAAAGATTTTCTCTGTAAGTGGTCGTTTTATTCCCCTCTTCGTTTAAATACTTAGATTCAGAAATGCGGCTTATTATGCGTTTTTTTCGCCAATCAATCCCAAAAAACAAATAAAGGATAAACCCTAACGTCGGCATAAAATAAAGCACTAAAAGCCAGCTAATAGTCTTAGACGGACTTTTCTTGCCAAACAAAACGATAATAATAAAAACATAATTTAATAGTATTAATAACTTGGGGAATATTGGTAGAAATGAGCTCATTGGTTAATAGTACTAATGAGTTTTTTGAATGTTTCTTCAATATGGGTTGCAGCATCAATTGTATATTCTCTGGAGTTGTTATCCCAATCAAAAATAATTGGACTTCCAATTGAAATATCAATTTTCTTTGGGTGTACGATTACACCCCCCTTTGGCATAGCTTTATATGTTGGGTTCATAACAATTGGTAAGATAGGGGTTTTAGTTTGAAACGCAATCATAATACTTCCACGTTTGACTTTTCCAATTTTCCCATCAATTCCTCGTGTTCCTTCAGGATATATAAGTGCGGAACGACCTTGTCTCACCATCTCTTTTACCTCATCCAGTGTTTTAGCAGCTTTTTTCGAATTGGATCGCTCAATCGATACATAACCACTCATCCGTAATGAGCTTCCAAAAATTGGGATTTTAAATAAACTGTCTTTAGCAACAAAGAAGAAACCGGGAGGCAGAAAAGATAATGCCAACATAATATCAATTTGGCTTTGATGATTGATTACATAAATGTAAGGGCCCTTATCTTTTGGCATTTCTCCATGAATTTTTATTCTAAAACCGGAAAACAATACAATCGTTCGCGTCCATGCTTTTGCAAAAATAGTATAAATAAAATGTCGATTTCTGCCAAGAAATGGGTAAAGAGGGCAAATAATCAGCGAGTAAAAGATATAGGTTAATAAAACAATGAAAAAGAAATAAGCGGTATATATAATGCTTAATAATTTTCGAATCATAGTAAATGTATTATAGCCTAATACTTAACAACGAAAAAGATAAACTTCTTATTTGATAGCGTTAGCACCACGTTCTTTAGTTCGGATTCTAACTGCATCGGCTACGTCATATACAAAAATCTTTCCATCGCCAATTTCTCCGGTGTAAGCCTTATCAATTATGATCTCAATCACTTTTTCTAAATTAATATCACTGACAACGCATTCTAGTTTAATTTTGTTGAGTAAATTTAGTTTAAACTCGGTTCCGCGATAGATTTCTCTAAACCCTTTTTGTTTGCCACATCCTTTTACTTCTGAAATAGTCATAGATGGAATGTCTGCATCAATAAGGCCTTCTTTTATCGCTTCTAGTTTGGATGGTTTTATTATTGCTTCAATTTTTTTCATAAAAAACTCCTTTATTCATATGTAGAATAAGCTTCAATTCCGTAAACTGCCAAATCGATGCCTGCAACTTCTTCATTTTTAGAAATTCTAATTCCAACTGTTTTTTTCATAATACTTAACACAGCGTATGTGGTAGCAAATGAAAATATTGCAACGGCCAATACTCCTATAACTTGGACTAAAAAGAAATTAAATGATCCCGAAAACAGTAGCCCTTTTTCTGAGGCGAAAAGACCGACCGCAATTGTTCCCCAGACACCATTGACACCATGAACGGCAATGGCACCTACTGGGTCGTCAATTTTCAATGCGTCAATCGCTGCTACACCGATATCCACGAGAATTCCTGCAAAAAGACCGATAATGATAGCAAAAGCAGGGTCGACTAAGTTACATCCAGCAGTAATAGCGACCAATCCGGCTAGTATTCCGTTAATAACCATTGTGATATCTATTTTCTTGTATCGGAGAGAGGTATAAAACATAGTAGCCATTCCTCCCATGATAGATGCTAGAAAAGTATTTACCACAACTTTGCCAATTAAGTTCCAGTTATTGACTGCGCTAAGAGTAGACCCTGGATTAAATCCAAACCACCCGAACCATAGAATAAATGCACCAATTGCAGCGAGTGGTATATTGTGTCCCGGAATAGCATTTGAGCTACCATCTTTGTTATATTTCCCAAGACGAGCACCTAGCACTATTGCGGCGGCACAAGCGGCCCATCCACCCACAGCATGAACAGCAGCGGAACCGGCAAAATCATTAAAGCCAAGATTGGCAAGCCATCCATTTGCATTCCAAATCCACCCAGCAGCTAAAGGATATATAAATGCAGTAAATGCAACAACATATACTGCATATGACCAAATTTTCATGCGTTCAGCAACTGCCCCAGATACGATAGAAATTGCGGCTACAGCGAAACCAAATTGCAAAAACCAAAAGATGGTATCCGGTATGGTTAAGTTTAGTCCGGAATTAATAATTCCAAAACCGGTTCCAAAAAACCCCTTGCTTGCTCCATACATAATGGCATAGCCGATAGCATAAAAGGCAATTCCTCCGAACATTAAATCTACTAATACTTTTGCTATGATGCTGGTAGCATTTTTGCTGCGAATAAATCCGCACTCAAGTATCGCAAATCCGCCTTCCATTTGAAAAATAAGTGCTGCACAAATAGTAACCCATACAGTATCGATGGCATTTGTCAGATGCATATTGATTCTCCTCTCAGTTTGTTAAATTGATGTAGTTTGTTTTTCTTTGCCCAAACACCAGTTTATGAAAAGTATAATATTTAAATGGAAAGCAAGTCAATAGAGAATGACAGTAAAATATTAAAATAAAATCAACAAAAGAAAGAAAAACGAAAAACGACGAGCAAAAATATAATAAAAGGCAAAAATATAATAGAAATAAATAGTAATAATAATAAAAAAAGGGGCAATTTATTAAATTGCCCCTTTTTTATAACATATTTTAAAGAATAACTAATTAAACATTAACACTATTTTTCTTTTTTGCTTTTAACGTAGTGGTAATGGTTACTTTCCCACTAGAGGCATTAAGAATTTGTTTGGCACTTTGGTCTCCAGCATCTGTAATAAAGGTTAAACCAGTTTCCTTTTCTGTTTCTCGATTACCAGCAAAAATATCATTTCTTGTAATAGAATCTAAGCTGAATCTTCGTGCCCCTGCCATAAGTTGCTGTACTCCGGCTGCCAGTTTGTCTGCGAGCGTCCAGATTGCAATTGCGCCATAGGGAATGTTCTTCATTTCATTTTTCCCGACTTTCTTTTGAACGTCATAGTATCCGGCAAATATTTCTTCTGCACTAGAACCAAGTTCTGCAACACTCTTTGGTAATGAATCCCAGTTGCCGTTAACTTTAGCTTTAGACTGTGGATTAAGAACACCTTCAATATTTGATCCTAAGTAACCGGGGATCATTACGGAACGGCCCATACATATAAGTTTGGTGTATGGTGAACCCAATGCAAGTGCTTTAAATATTTGATCCTCTTTAACCAATCCACCAGCAAATGCAAGATCGACCACTTTTTGACCTTTTGAAGCAAGTATTGCTGCATATTCTTGAGCTTTGGAATGAAGTAGTAGGCTTGGAACTCCCCATGATTCCATCATGTTCCATGGACTCATGCCTGTACCACCTCCAGAACCATCAATTGTTAATAAATCAAGATTAGCATCAGATGCAAATTTTATTGCCATTGCTAATGCTTCCATTCCATAGGAACCAGTTTTTAGAGAGATTCTATCAAATCCGAGACTTCTTAAATATGCAACAGAATCCATAAAAGATTCCTGTACTGCTTCCCAAGAGTTAAGACTAGTGTAGCCAAGACGACTGTGTCTTGCAAAAGATTTAATTGCTCTGTGCTTAAATGCATCTTGAACTTCTTTCTTAGTTGGATCGGGGTCTACTACATAACCACGTTTCTTTAAGAAGATGGCATATTCCAAATCTGTAACCTGGATTTCTCCACCGATATCTTTTGCTCCTTGTCCCCATTTAAGTTCTAGGATAATTTTATTCCCATATTTCTTTGCTAAAAATTCTGCAACACCATTACGTGTATCTTCAACATTCATTTGAACAATGATTGCGCCATAACCGTCATAGTATTTTAGGAAGGTATCGATTCTTCTTTCAAGTTCTGGAGCTTTGCTAATTTTACCATCACTCATGATGGATTTTTTATCAACACCTACAACGTTTTCACCCACAACGATTGGAAAACCAACTAATGCAGCACCGACGGCAAAAGATTCCCAATATTTAGCTGCTATAAAAGTAGAACCAAGAGCACCGGTCATGATGGGTAATCTTGCTTTTGTTTTTATTTTTGAGCCAAAAGAGGTTTCGATACTGACATTAGGGAAAATACAATCATCTTCAGAATTTGATATTCCTGTCGGTAATCCGGTTGCACCGTAATTATAACCATTTATTCTAACAGAATTATAGGAAACACCGACATGAGTTGTGTTGGTGCTGCCAGCGGTTACAAGTCCAAACTCTCTTGGATAAAGCATTTTTCTGCCCTTAATACTCGATAACCATGTTTCGCATTTTCCTGCACAGTCTGCCATACATAATGTACAGAGTCCGGATTCACACGCATTACCCCTGTTAACACTTCCAATTGCATCATTTGTTTTTGGCCATTGAATCATAATACTCTCCTCTTTAAGTTGTAACAGTAACAAAATAATTCAAGTCGCTGCCCAATTCGACTTTTACAATAACTTGTAAACAGTAAAATACAACCTCTTTGTTGAAAATTAAGTGCTATAGCAACGTTGCTACAACTTAATGTGTTAATACAAGCATAACAATTTAACGAATAGTAACCACCATCTAATGATCGCCTTTGACCGGGTGTTTTATTTCGTCAACGATTAATATAATATCCGCAATATCTTCCATAGATTTGCGATTGTTCATTGAATAATTCTTAAGTCGTTTATATGCTTCTTCTTCACTTAAGTTTGCTTCTTTCATTAAAATCCCTTTTGCACGTTCAATCTTTTTTCTCATGGCAAGTTCTTCTTCAATTAATTTGCTTTTAATGATTAGATTGGTGTTTTCGAATGAAATAGCGGCAAGATTTGAGATTGTTAATAACAGCGCTATTTCGCTTTTAGTAAATGAATGAGGTTCAGATGTGTAACAATTAATAACGCCAATAACATTATTCCTAACGCATAAAGGTACGCATAGCAATGATTTTAGCCCCTCTTTTTGTGCAATATCCTGATGTTTGTATTCGGGTTCTTTTGATACATCTTTGATTGTTATTGGTTTATTTTGAAGCGCTACTTTGCCGGCAATTCCTTCTCCCAATTTTAATGGTTGTTTATTTATATAGAGATTACTAAAGCTTTGAGTTGCTTTTATTTCAAGAAATTTTGTTTGATCATTGAGGAGCATTAATGAACAAATATTTGAATTCATAAGCTCGGCTACAATAGCCACAACCTGTTCAAGGATGTTTTCGAGATATCCATCAGAAGCAACGACTTCGCTGATTTTTGCTAGTGCTTTGAGCTGGGCATTTGTTGTTAGTTTTACCATAAGATTACTCTTAGAAAGTATATCATAATAAGAACTGTAGTGTATACTATAAAAGGGGTTGCGTTCGTTCCTAAATCAGCTAGAAAAAGAAATAATGTATAGTAAAAATTTATATGTAGAAATTGGTATCTGGAACTTCACTATTGACTATCAAAAATATATATAAGAAAATTAGCAAACTATGTGTAGAATCGGCTGTATTAAAAGTTTAGACCCCATCCATCCTTCAAAGGCATTGTATATGATGCTATCTCAACAAAAGGGACACGATAACTCCGGGTTTGCAATTGTTATGACAGACTTGTACGGAATTTTTAAGCCTTATAAAGATATGCCAATGCTTTCATATTCATCAAGCCATCAAGGAATCAAGATAATAGAAGATTTTATGATGGAAAAGGGATTCAGCAAAAAAATATTTCGCTGGGAGCCAAAGACAATAGCATCAGAAGCGTATGACTTTGAAAAAATGGATTTTTATGGCTTTGATGTGTTTAATTATCCTGAAGCATTACTGAAAGCATCTCAAAAAGAAAGAGAAAAGGTTCTTTTGGATACTCGGTTAGAGCTAAGAAAAGTTCTTGAATGCACAGGAGATGGTTTTGTTTTTTCATTCTGGCCCGACACATTAACACTTAAGGAAATTGGAAATCCCAACCATATTGGAGAGTATTTTAATCTATGGGAAGAAGACGATAAAATCGTTGCAAAAAATATCATGATTCAATACCGACAGAACACAAATTATGAGATAGTTCGGTATGCTGCACATCCGTTTTTTATTCAGGGTTATACCTTATGTGCCAATGGGGAGAATACGTTTTATATTAAGAATAAAGAATGCCAGCAAAGTTTACATAAAGGATATTTGGGTTTTGAATCGGATTCCCAGTGCTTTTTATATACGTTGCACTATGTTCATCATGAATTGGGTTGGCCACTGCAGTACTATAAGCACGTTATTACGCCATTACCATTTGAAGAAATTAATACATTAGAACCAGCAAAACAACAAGTATTATATAAACTAAGAGAATCCTTAACCCATTTGGAAATTAACGGTCCGAATACGATTATTGGATTACTACCCGATCATACTATGTTTACGGTTTGCGATTCAAAAAAACTAAGGCCAGTTGTTGTGGGATCAAATGGACGAATGACTGCAATAACATCGGAAGTAACAGGTATTAATTCTATTATGCCGGAGAGAGATTTGGAAACTGATATTTATCCGGGAGAAAGAGAAACGGTTATTATTGATCACGAACTTAAGGTAAAAAGATGGAATCAAATATAAAAATTAATGAGGTCACTGAAAACGACCTGAATTGGAAAATCATTTATGATGATAACCGGTGCACGCGTTGCGGAAAATGTTTAGCCACATGTACCTTTAATGCATTACAAATGACGGTAGAAAAACGAGCCTATTCAGTGTCGGAAGGTGAAACTCCACAGGCTAAACGAGTATTTAGCACAAAGCCGGTTGTTAGTCAGGTTGCAACAATTAACCAAAAATGTGTGGGATGTGCCATGTGTGAAAAGGTGTGCCCAAATAATGCCATACGACCTGTCAGAAATACAGAAACAAGAGAAATGCTTCTCAACCATCTGAATGGTAGCACCATTAAAAGAGGT
>Ga0154585_1036_pt1 | contig 12370 bp, 8 predicted proteins | sample RifGroF2_FD_116014 | JGI IMG/M metagenome (GOLD analysis project Ga0154585, IMG submission 116014) | Candidatus Margulisbacteria bacterium GWF2_35_9 | reverse complement strand
TAGGCCAAAAGGGAATAACTTCCCCGGAACAAGCCAATACAAAGCAAAAATATAATGCCATTGTATTAGCCGTTAAAAAAGTACTCATGGATTATTGGGAACACACAAATACAGACATTCGTGTTCACGATAAAAAACAAGCGTTTTATTTATCCCTTGAATTCCACATTGGTCGACTTTTAGGAAACACCCTCCTAAATATGAGTTTAACCCATGTAATAAATACGGCATGTCAAACATTAGGTATCAATTTAAACCAAATAGAAGAGATGGAGATTGATCCTGGATTAGGTAATGGCGGATTAGGTCGCCTAGCTGCTTGTTTTATCGAGTCCGGTGCAACTCTCGGTTTAGCAATGCATGGGTATGGGATACGCTATAACTATGGTATTTTCCAACAGAAGTTTATTGGTGGTAAGCAAATTGAATTGCCAGACCCATGGCTTAAGAATGGTTATCCACTCGAAACAAAAGTAACAGATGATATGGTTCGAATTTGCTTTGGAGGTCAAGTTATTCATCCAGAAGGACATACAAAACGAGAAGCATCACAATGGAATCAACGTGAAGCACTCGATGCCATCCCTTACGATTTACCTGTTGTTGGGTTTAATAAAAAAGGGAATCCAACTGTTAACACACTGCGTCTATGGAGTACCTCTGATCCTCAACTAGATAAATTTATTATGAGCGAATTTGACCAAGGGCACTATCGAGAGGCATTCGAGGGTGTAATCAGTTCCGATGCAGCGGCAATGTCTGGGGTGCTATACCCTAATGACAACCACCAGACGGGAAAAGCACTGCGCTTAAAACAACAATATTTACTAGTGTCCGCTAGTTTGCAAGACATCATACGTAACTATAAATTAAATCATACAAGCTTTGATGATTTACCTGAGAAAGTTGTTCTCCAACTCAATGATACTCATCCTAGTCTATCGATTCCCGAATTAATGCGCATCTTAGTGGATCAAGAAGGTATTCAATGGGATGATGCTTGGAAAATCACAACTCAATGCATGAATTATACGAATCACACTATACTGCCTGAAGCACTTGAAACATGGCCTCGGAGTTTAATGAGCTATTTATTACCCCGACATCATGAAATTATTGAAGAGATTAACGACATGCTAAAAAAAGATGTCTACAATCGATTTCCAGATGCAGATAATCTTTGGGCTGAGGCATCTTTATTCTACTTTGATGAAGAAAAGGGTCAGGAAATGATCCGAATGGGAAATCTGGCTGTAGTGGGTAGCTCTAAAGTCAATGGGGTCGCGGAGCTACATTCTCAACTAGTAACTAGTAAAGTATTTGCATTTTTCTATAAGCTCTATCCTGAACGTTTTACCAATGTTACCAATGGAGTTACCCAGAGACGTTGGATTGCAAAAGCCAACCCAGAACTGGCAGAATTAATTACAAGTAAAATAGGCGACGGTTGGTTAACTGATTTATCTCAACTCAAAAATCTGGAACAGTTCATCAATGATGATGAATTTTTAAATAGATGGAGAGAAATTAAATTCAATAATAAAGTGAAATTATCAGATGAAATTTACAACAATCATCCGGTAAGAGATGAAAACGGAATTATTCTTGAGACCAAAGGAAGAGTCAGAATTAATCCAAATTCATTATTTGATGTTCAAGTTAAACGAATGCATGAATACAAGCGTCAGTTACTCGACTTTATGTATATTGTTAAAATGTATAAAGACATAAAAAATGATCCCACAAAAACTCAAGTTCCCAGAACCTTTCTTTTTGGTGGCAAGTCGGCTCCCGGTTATCCATTATGTAAAAACATTATTCACGGTATTAATATCCTTGCGAAAAAAATTAATAATGATCCCGACATGGAAGGTAAACTTCAAGTTGCATTCATGGAAAACTATAATGTGTCCCTTGCAGAAATAATTATTCCTGCAGCGGATCTTAGCGAACAGATTTCCTTAGCAGGGAAAGAAGCCTCTGGAACTGGGAACATGAAACTATCATTAAATGGAGCTCTTACAATTGGAACTATGGATGGAGCAAACGTTGAAATGGCTGAAGAAATTGGACCAGAAAATATGTTTATTTTTGGAATGAGTTCAGATGAGGCATTCGATTTAAAAGCAAAAGGATATAACCCAAGAATATATTATGAAACGACACCCCAAATTAAAGACATACTAAATACTCTTTGGGCTCCCGGAATTGCCGAAACAGATGAAGAATACCAAGTTCTTGTTAGTATTGCCGATTATCTAGCGAATAATGATCAGTTCATGGCCTTAGCAGACTATGAGTCCTACGAAAAAGCACAGAAGGATGTTGATATTTTATATCAAACCCCTCGAGAATGGACTCAAAAAAGTGTCTTAAATACAGCTAGGATGGGTAAATTTTCCAGTGATCGCAGTGTGATGGAATACGCAAAAAATATTTGGGGTCTTGAAATACCAGAAGCTGAGTAACATACTGAATTTATTTTTTATTTAATCACCCAGTAGATTGTTTTATATAAATATGCGAAAATATTGCAAGTTGTGCGCCTGTAGCTCAGTTGGATAGAGCAATGGACTTCGAATCCATGTGCCGGGAGTTCGAATCTCTCCAGGCGCGCCATTTCAAATCAGTTTGATTCCTTATATAAATTGTGATTAGGTGATTGTTCGAGAAATCAGTTCCTGATATAATAATTTCGGTTTTAATGCAATCTAGAAAAATCGGCACCGTTAGCTCAGTTGGTAGAGCAACTGACTCTTAATCAGTGGGCCGCAGGTTCGAACCCTGCACGGTGCACCAGTCTAGGTTCCTACGGTCTCGTTTCACTTGCCGGGAACAACGGTTGGCATGCTAGTTAGTTGTTTTTTGCAATACGGAAAATATATATAATATGAATATAGAACGATTACAAAATATTTTTAGTTTAATTCGAGAAAATCTTCAATACTTGTTGAAAAAAACCAGTATTGCTATTTTTTATCTGCTTATTATTTTCACCTTAATTCTCTCTATTTTATTTTTTATTAATGGCGCCTCCATGAAAATTGAATGGATTCTAAGCTTATGGATCGGAGGACTTGGAGCAATTCTTATAATGAATCTCAGTTTCCCCTTTGGGTTTAGAATCATAAAAGATAAAGAGATCACATATATTGATGAACCCGCTAAATTATTTGATCTTTATTTTGGTGCGGGACTTGCTATGTCAATGCTTATTACAGTTATACCGCTAACAGGACTGATCATTTGCTACTATTTCTTTAAGTATGATTCACTCATTTTTTACTTAATGGGAATCAGTGTTGTATCATTTTTTACTAGACTTGGTGGAAGTCTTTTTGCAAAAGGAGCCGATATATCTTCCTCCCTTGTGACAAACGAATCTAAACATAATATTGAAGTTAATGACTATCGAAATGTGTCATCCATTGCAGATAAAATTGGAGATTTGTTAAATAATGGGCTTGCATTAAATCTAGATTTAATTGAATCATTTATCGGGATTATTGTTGCTATTATTATTTATTTTTTCCTTTTACTAGAGAACCAATCAATTAATATTGAAACTGTTAGAAATATTATAAACTTCCCCATAATTATCATAATAAGTAGCACTCTTCTAAGCTTTGCAGCTGGCACCATGTTATTATTTCTAAAACGCCGTACAATACTCGCAAACACGCTTAAACCATTACACGGCATCTATTTATCCCTTATACTCATAAGCATTTTTTCATTCATTTTTTCAGCTAATTATCACATACAATTTTTAAAATTTATTCCTTTTTTGGGGCTGAGTCCATGGCTATCACCCTTTATTTGCATTGTTATGGGACTTATTCTTTCTATCGCGATAGGAATTAGTACCGATTATTACACGTCTGATTCTCATAAACCGGTTCATGAAGTCGTTGCTTTTTCTGAACATCACGCCGTTATTACAAAACTGAGTGGATTAGCCGTTGGAATGAAAAGCCTTGTTTTTCCAATTTTCCTTTCGGCACTATTTATTCTAATTAGTTATAAAATAGCGTCATATTATGGCATTATGCTATTTACAACCGGACTTCTATCCATGACGCCGATCATGATAGCCTCCTCATTGTATGCTCCATTTGCAGATAATATTAACGGTATTATCAATATGGAAGAAAACAGTATCCACACTCGAAACGGACTGGATAAATTAAATGCTATCGGAAATACATTATCGGCATTGGCAAAAAATTTCTCGTCCTACAGTGTACTGATTTTATCTTTCTCTTTATTTATTTGTTTTATAAAGTTATCAGGCTTAAATTATCAAATAATTCCAATATTTCAACCGCTGAACTTATCCGCGTTGTTTATGGGTGGATTGCTTCCATTTTTATTATCGTCAACCCTTATGAGAGCACTTTGTTTCACCATTATTAAGATGTTTGACGAATCAATGATGCAACTTGAAACAATACCCTATTTAAAAGAAAAGAAAGCCTTTCCAGATGTTCACAGATTTATAAAAAATAGCGGAATCGTTATTATAAAAGATTTAGTTATCCCGTCTTTATTTGTCCTGTGTCTTCCTATTATTATTGGCAAGTTCTTTGGTATAGAGATTCTATCTACACTATTTATAGGGATGCTGATTAGTGGTATTTTTTTATCCATCAGTTATTCAAACACAGGGGCTGTTCTGGATAACACAAAAAAAATGATTGAAAAAGGATATAGTGGTGGAATGGGAACCCAAACATATCTCAATGCCGTTTCTGGAGATTTATTCGGAGATGCATTGAAAGATGTTATTGGACCATCTCTTAACCATTTCATTAAAGTAACGATCATTATAGCCATAATCATCGTTCCAATAATAATATAAAAGGAGAAATAAATGCGAAAAACTATAATAGCCGGCAACTGGAAAATGAATAAGGATGTTAATGAGGCCATTCAATTTGCGGATGGTTTAAAGCGTAACTTTTCAAATAAGAATAAGTCTACCGTTCTCATATGCGCACCTTATACTCATATATTTGCTATCAACCATATATTAAAAGACACTGATATTCTAATTGGTGCTCAAAATATGTATCAGGAAGAAAAAGGAGCCTTTACCGGTGAAATCTCTGCAGAAATGATAAAAAGCGTTGGTTGCAAATATGTTCTCATTGGCCACTCAGAAAGACGTGAATATTTTAAAGAATCTAATGAGTTATTGAACAAAAAAATAAAACTGGCGTTACATTATGAACTAACCCCTATTTACTGCGTCGGTGAAAAACTTGAACATCGTGAAAACAATCAGACTTTCAACATAATTGAGTCTCAAATAAAAGAAGGATTAAAGGGATTCAGTACAGAAGAACTAAAAAAAATAGTGATCGCATACGAACCTGTATGGGCAATCGGAACAGGAAAAACAGCTTCTCCTGAGCAAGCAAATGAAGTCCACTCGTTTATTCGAAGCTTACTAATGTCGCTGTCAAACTCCGACATTTCAGAATCGATTAGCATTCTATACGGTGGAAGTGTTACTCCAGATAATGTAACAGAACTCATGAAAAAACATGATATTGATGGTGCTCTTATCGGGGGAGCTAGTTTGAAAGTTGATAGTTTTCTAAAGCTCATTAATTATTAGTATAAAAACAAACTGAAAGGAGATTTAAAATGGTAAGTTATAAAGAATTAGGATTAGTAAATACTAAAGAAATGTTCAAAAAAGCAGTTGATGGAGGATATGCAATACCCGCCTATAATTTTAATAATCTTGAACAAATTCAAGCAATACTTCAAGCATGTGTCGAAACAAAATCACCTGTTATCTTACAAGTGTCATCTGGAGCAAGAAAATACGCAAACTCTACCCTACTTCGAAACCTAGCAAAAGGGGCTGTCGAGTATGTAAAAGAACTTGGTTATGAAATACCGATCGTTTTACACTTAGACCATGGCGATACTTTTGAACTATGCAAAGATTGTATCGATAATGGATTTTCATCAGTTATGATCGACGGTTCTCACCACAGCTATGAAGATAATATTAAATTAACTAAAAAAGTAGTCGAGTATGCTCATGCACATGATGTTACTGTTGAAGGCGAACTAGGTGTGCTTGCAGGTGTTGAAGATGACGTCGTCGCTGAACACTCTTCTTATACAAAACCAGAAGAAGTGATTGATTTTGTAAAAAGAACAGGCGTTGACAGCCTTGCAATTTCCATCGGTACTTCTCATGGTGCCAATAAGTTTAAACCAGAACAATGTACTAAAAATGCAGAAGGAATACTTGTTCCCCCACCACTCAGGTTTGACATTTTAGATGAAATTGAAGTAAAAATTCCGGGATTTCCAATTGTATTACATGGTTCATCCTCAGTTCCACAAGAAATGGTTAAAATTATTAACTCAAACGGCGGAGCAATAAAAAATGCAGTAGGTATTCCAGAAGAACAACTTAGAAAAGCAGCAAAATCGGCTGTTTGTAAAATTAATATCGATTCCGATGGACGGCTAGCGATGACAGCTGCTATCAGAAAAGTAATGGCTGAGAATCCTGCGGAATTTGATCCACGAAAATATCTTGGACCAGCACGAGATGCTTTAAAAATACTATATATGCATAAAAATGATAATGTTTTAGGTAGCTCAGGAAAAGCTTAGCTATTATCCATAAGGAGTCATGAATGAAAGATTTAAAAACCTTACTTAATGAAGCAGAAAGCTGCAATTCTCTGTTTGAAAACTCTATCCGAGCAGTTGAAATTCCTACCTGCAAGGATTTTCTAAAAGATGGAGTATTGCACCCAGTTAAATTTTCATCAATGGGAAAACCGTTAACAACAAAAGATACTGAAAAAGTTAACACCGCTTTTCCTAAAACATCGACTGCATCTGGTAATCAAATTGTTGAAGCCAACGGAATTAATGACAATGTTATCCACAATAAACGGGTTGCGGTTCTATTCTCTGGAGGACCAGCTGCCGGAGGTCATAATGTTGTGGTTGGCCTTAAGAGAATCCTTGGGAATAACAATACCTTACTTGGAGTTAAAGCTGGTCCAAAAGGACTTCTGGAAGGAAATTTATTTGAGATTTCCGATTCCGATGTTAACAAAATAGTGAACACAGGTGGGTTTGATTTTCTAGGAAGCGATCGAACAAAGATTAAAACAGATAGTCAGTTTCATCAAGTCAAAGAAACTTGTATTAAATATAAACTTGATGCAATCGTCGTGATTGGTGGCGATGACTCTAACACAAACGCCGCCGTACTTGCCGAATTCTTATTTAAAAACATTAAAGAAGATGGAAGTGGTGTACAGGTAATTGGTGTTCCAAAAACAATAGATGGAGATCTTCAAATTGGCGACCTTCTTCCCATTTCTTTTGGATTTGATACAGCAACTAAAATATACTCAGAACTAGTGGGAAATATTCTTCAAGACACCCCTTCTTCCAGAAAGTATTGGCATTTTATTAAACTTATGGGGCGAAGTGCTTCTCATGTTGCCCTTGAGGTCGCATTACAAACAAAGCCAGCCATAACGCTTATTTCTGAAGAAATTGCTGAAAAGAAAATGTCTTTGGAGGAAATAGTAGATAGTATCGCTAAAGTAGTTGTATCAAGAGCTAAAAAAGGGATTAATCATGGGGTTATTCTGATCCCAGAAGGTATCATTGAATTTATTCCCGAAATGACAGCTCTTATTAGTGAACTTAACGAGAAAATGGCTGAATTTAAGGATATTTTAGCAAACAAAGAACCTGGCGAGGAAAAACGAGATTTTATTTACGCTAAGCTCACAGCAACCAATACAAAACTTATGGCAACTTTGCCCGATTATATTGAGGACATGTTGTTAGCCGACCGAGATTCCCATGGCAACTTACAAGTATCTCTAATTCCTACTGAGCGACTACTAATTGATATGACCGCCCGAAGAGTTAAGGAACTCGACACACATGTAAAATTTAATACTCATAACCATTTTTTTGGCTATGAAGGACGATGCGGAGCTCCAACATTATTCGATGCAACATATACTTACAATTTAGGATTAACAGCTGGATCACTTATTCTTGCTGACAAGACAGGTTACATTGCAAGCATAATGAATCTTGATCATGGAGGAAAACCCATTGCCCTACCGCTAACAGGCTTATTGAATATTGAAAGACGACATGGCCATGATGAAATGGTTATTGAAAAAGCATTAGTTGAAGTTAATTCAAATGCATTCAAGTATTTCAGTTCAAGAAGAGAGACTTGGGCAAGTAGCGATTTATTTAGTTCACCCGGACCTAGGCAATTATGGGGCCCAGCCTCTCAACAAATTCCAGTGACGGTTGCGTTGAATAGAAAATACACATCTTTGTTATTTGATTTTTAACAAATTATTCTTACCTACTAATAAAATGAAGGGACTAAACTATAAAGTTCCTTCATTTTATTTTCATAAGCGCTAGTTAATCACCACTTATCATGACCTATTGTCACAAACATTCATAACCCTGACCTTTAACGGCAATTTATTATAATTTCAGAATGAAAATTCGATAATATACCATAATTAATCGAAGTATTATTATTGATTATAAGGCTAAATCCATTTTCTTTGTGTGAATACTCCTATATAATATTTTAAAAGGGCTCATTATGAAAAACAATAAATCACTCATTGCACTTGAACACTCAATTAACTCAATTATTAGGGACTACAATATTAACTCGGATGATTCGCAAAATCTTGTCACCCAATTTAATGAATGCAAAAATATTCTCATTCGACAGAATCAAATATTAATTGATCAAGAAAAAATGGTGATGATCGGGGATCTTGCCGCTAGTGTTGCTCATGAAATAAACACACCGTTACTTGCTGCTATTATGAGCACCAATAAACTAAAAGATTCTACTAACGATGGCCCAATGTTTGAAAAATATTTTTCAATGCTAGAGTCAGCACTGACAAGAATTAAGCAACAATCCATAAACCTGAAGGCGCTTGTTAAATATCAAGACAGTATTGCAGTTTTTAACTTAGTTAATGAACTGGAAAGCGATTTATCCTTGCTTGGATTTATGTTATTGGATATTGAGGTACAAAAAGATTACTCACCCGAAACCCAGTTGTTAATCAATGGAAACTCTGGTCAAATTAATCAGGTGATTGTAAACATAATAAAAAATGCAGTGGAATCCATCCCTGAAGGACGAGACGGGAAAATTATTATCGCCACATATGAAGAAAACAATAAAATTATACTAAAAATCACGGATAACGGAAGCGGTATTTCTAATGAACATGTTAACCGACTATTCAAAGAAAATTTTACAACAAAAACAAGAGGGACAGGTATCGGATTGAAATTATGTAAAGATATCATTGATAGACATGAGGGAACGATTCGTATTGATAGCAGTGAAGGAATCGGATCAACCTTTACAATTGAACTTAATAAATTCATAGGTGATTAATTTATTACATATTATGATATAATACACAGACGAGGTGAAATATGAAACATTTAGTATTTGTAGATGATAATGAAACACTAGTTAATATTATGCAATCTGAACTTGAGGATTATTATAACGTTAACGTATTTGTAAATCCACAAGAAGCGTTAGATTATATGATATCTAATATAGAAAATATCGATATCCTTCTAACTGATTTTATGATGCCACAATTCAATGGACTTCAACTTGTAACTGAAATTAAAAAAAGAAATCCAAAAATTCATACAATTATCCTAACAGGATATTGTAAAAGCATGGAAAATGAAGCTGATATTAAAAATTGTGATTTAATGCTTGATAAAAACATCTTAAAAGATACTGATGACTTAATCGATGAAATAAATAGTATTTGCCTCTGAGAATTAAAATTAAACGTGTGTTTTTTTATAAAAGAATTTATGAAGCAGAATCTCTAAATTGAGTCATAAATTCTTTTAACGTATTAAAAATTGTTTTACGAATTTCCAAAACATTAAATTTATTTAGTCCAAGTTTATTTAAGTTTTTTTCATGGAAAACTCCATCCATTTCAATCTGAACATCCTGTTGTTCAACAATTCCACTGCCCATATCCAAAGTCTTCGCAATACCATTTGCCAAATGGACGATGTATACGTGTTTAATATAATTTTCGGCATCTTCAGGATTATGATGGAATTCAATGGCAGTACAAATATCTTCAGGGAAATTCCATTTACGTGCTATCGCAGCCCCAATAGTGCCATGATTAAAACCAAAAACACGTTCCTCCGCCTGAAAAAACTTCAATGAACCTAATTTATAAATATTCCATGCTTTATCCAACTCTTCCTTTGCATATTGATTGATAATTAATTTGCCAATATCATGTAATAATCCCATAACATATAGCTCATCAGGATTTGTTATTCCAACATGTTCAGCCAGTACTTTTGATCCAATCGCCACAGACAGGCTGTGATCGAACAATGTATCTTTATCAAAGCCATAATTATCCAACCCCATTAACATGATATTTTGCGATGATGCAGTATACGCCAAACTTTTAACCTGATTAAAACCTAAACAGACAATCGCATGCGCGATTGTTGATATTCGTTGATTGAATCCATAAAAAGCAGAATTTGCCAAACGCAATACCCTCGCTACAACGGACTGGTCTTTTTGGATAATTCCTTCGATATCATTTGCAGATGTTTTATTGATATCTAATATAATTAATTCTTTAATGGTCGTCGGTAAAGGTAATAGATTATCCTCAACCTTACTTACTAACTTTTGAAATAATGGATTAGAGACAGTTTTCATAATAATAAATCTTATAGTTAATAGCTAACAAAATCAATAGAATATCCGATTATTCTCATTCGTAGAATTTTCCAAAGTTTCTAAACCTTAGATATCTTTCCTCAACTAACAATGCTTCAGGATATTGTTGATATCTATTTATTTCTTTATCCAAAAACGTTCTCACATTTCTAATTGCCTCTTGCTGATTATAATGTGCGCCTCCGATTGGCTCTGGTATTATTTCTTCAATAACCTCCATCTCAAGCAACTTTGAACTAGTTAAACCTAAATTTTCAGCTGCGATATTTGATTTTGATGCATCGGACCATAATATTGCGGCACATCCTTCCGGACTAATTACCGAATAGTAGGAATATTGTAGCATTGCTAATTTGTTAACGATCCCAATACCTAGAGCGCCTCCACTTCCCCCTTCACCGATGACAACCCCGATGATAGGTACTCTTAACTGGCTCATTTCTCTCATACTGGTTGCAATCGCTTCGGCAACACCTCTTTCTTCGCTATCGACTCCAGGATAGGCTCCTGGTGTATCAATAAATACAATTATTGGAATCCGAAGTTGCTCGGCCAGCTTCATTAGTCGCAAGGATTTTCGATAACCTTCTGGTTGTGGCATCCCGAAATTTCTTTCGATATTCTGCTTCGTGTTTCTACCCTTCTGATGACCAATCACCATCACATTTAGATCATTAAATTTAGCGAACCCACCAATTAAAGATTTGTCATCAGCGAATCTTCTATCTCCATGTAATTCAATAAAATCCTCAAAAACATGTTCAATATAATCTAATGTCTGTGGTCGATTTGGATGTCTTGAAATTTTTATAATATCAATGGCATTCATAGATAAAAAGGCTGTTTCCTGCAATTCTTGTATTTTTGTCTCAGTTTGATCACCATTTGAAACTGATTTTGAATTGTTAATAAATGTTTTTGTAAATTCGGCAAGAAAATTTGTTGTGCGCTTCATCGATTTATTTTTAATATTTTGATGGCCATTAGGAATCCCTAATAACCGAGACAAAGTATCTCGTAAATCTTTTCTTTCTATAATTAAATCAATCATCCCATGATCAAGTAAATATTCGCTTTTTTGAAAATTATTCGGTAGATTCTGAAGAATCGTCTGTTTAATAACTCTTGGACCTGCAAAACATATTAACGCATTCGGTTCTGCAATAATAATGTCCCCCAGCATTGCAAACGATGCGGTTACTCCGCCTGCTGTGGGATCACAACACACGGAAAGATACAGCAATTTCTTTTTTTTCAGTTTTGATAAAGCTGCCGATACTTTTGCCATTTGCATTAGAGACATCACTCCCTCTTGCATTCTGGCCCCACCAGAGGTTGATATAATTATGACTGGCAAATGTTTTTTTATGGCATGTTCAATAGCTCGAGTAATCTTTTCTCCAACAACCGACCCCATACTTCCTCCCATATAAGCAAAATCCATCACACAAAGAACTGCTGGTAAATCATGAAATTTTGCAGTACCCGTCACAATTGCATCGTATAATTTAGATTTTTCTTCCGCTTTTGTAATCCGATCAGCATAGGTCATAT
>Ga0154585_1045_pt1 | contig 12542 bp, 13 predicted proteins | sample RifGroF2_FD_116014 | JGI IMG/M metagenome (GOLD analysis project Ga0154585, IMG submission 116014) | Candidatus Margulisbacteria bacterium GWF2_35_9 | reverse complement strand
CCCATCAGCCTCTTTTTTTTGCTAATAATGGGAATGGCCGTTATATGGAAAACAGTTAAGTCTAAACTGGATCAAACTCAGAAAGATCTGTTATTGTTTATTATATTACAAATACTAACGGCATCTATATTTTTAACATTTGTAACGGCAAGATATCCTGTTTTTTCATATGCTAGATTTATATTGGCGAGTGGTTATTTCATGTTTTTATTATTGGTTCAGTTGTTTGCGGATAAACAGAAGTATTTATTAATAGGGCTTCTTCTGTTTAACATAAATTCACTATATTCGAACATTTCTCAGAAAGATTTTATTAATCCAATTTATTCCATTCCGACTAATCTCATAAAAGAAAATATAAATACAATGCATAAGAAGTATCCGCAGAGTTTGTTCTATTATAGTGGCCATGATGTACATGATTACATAATAAAAAAATATTATCATCCGTACTCATCGACAGAACTCATCAGCAATAATACCTATATTATTTTTAGAGCGATCAGGCTCAATGAGCCATATGTTAGCCGGAAAGCAATGGATGTGTCAGTTTTTGAAGAGTTACCTGTTAAGTATATCGATGAGCTGGGATTTGATAATATGAATCCAGAATCTAAGAAAATAATGCAAAAATTAGGGTTGATGAAAGTTCCATATAAATATTATATATATGTGTTGAAGAGAATTTGATATTTTAGAAATTGCATAAAAAATAATTGTGCAATAGTTTATGGATGTGATAAAATCATTGTCAATCAGGAGGTGAGAACGTGAGTTTAGTTGATAGACAAAAAGACACTATAATTGAAGAGTATAGAACACATGATAAAGATACTGGTTCGCCAGAAGTTCAAGTCGCAATTCTAACAAAAAAAATAAACCATTTAGTTGAACACTTAAAAGAAAACAAAAAAGACAATCATTCTAGACGTGGGTTATTGTTAATGGTAGGACAAAGAAAGAGATTACTTACTTATCTTCAAGGCAAAGATGATAAACGATACAATGTTTTAATTAAAAAACTTGAGTTAAGAAGATAGTTACCACGATCGAAATTTTTAGGGAGATTACCAAATGAATAAAAAAGTTGTAAAAACAATCGTTAATGACGTAGAGTATTCTATTGAAACAGGAAGAATGGCCAGACAAGCAGATGGAGCCGTATTGGTCAGAAGTGGAGACACTGTTGTTTTTGCAGCTGTAGTAGGTCTGAAAGAAGCAAAGGAAGGTACCGATTTTTTTCCGTTAACAGTAAACTATACAGAGAAAATGTACGCTGCCGGACGTATTCCAGGAAATTTTTTTAAGAGAGAGGGTAGGTCTTCAACAGAAGAGACCCTTATTTCAAGATTAATTGATAGACCGATTCGACCTTTATTCCCTGAAGGTTTTGTAAACGAAGTAAGTATAACAATTCAAGTTTTAAGTTATGACAGTAATCACTTGCCGGAACCATTGGCAGCGATTGCCGCATCAGCAGCACTAAGTATTTCTCCAATACCTTTCCTAGGACCGATTGCAGGCGTAATCGTAGGCATGATTGATGGTCAGTTTGTTATTAATCCATCGATTGCACAGCTTGAGAAAAGCAAATTGCATCTTTCAATTTCTGGGACTAAGGATGCTATTATGATGGTTGAAGCAGGAGCTGAATTAATAAGCGAAGAAGAGATGCTAAAAGCCCTTGAAGTTGGACATGACGCAATTAAAAAACTAATTATTCTTCAGGATGATTTGGTTAAAATAGCGGGTAAGGAAAAATGGGTTATTAATATTCCTCAATTAGATAAATCTTTAGTTCAGGAGATCGAAAATAAATTTAAAGATGAACTGAAATCTGCTTTATATGTTACTGGTAAGCTTGATAAATACCAGGCAATTGATACATGTAAAACTAATGTAATGGCATATGCGTTGGATAAATTCGGCGAAGAAAAGTTTAGTGCTCAAAAAATGGATCTTTCCAAAATATTTTCAAATATGGAAAGTAACATTGTTAGAGAAGCAATACTAAAAGATAAGAAAAGATCCGATGGTAGAAAAATAGATGAAATTAGAGCCATAAGTTGCGAGGTAGATGTTTTGCCAAGAACTCACGGGTCAGCATTGTTTACAAGAGGAGAAACTCAGAGTTTGGGTATCGTAACATTGGGTGCAGGTAAAGATGAAGTATTGGTGGATGGATTAGAAGAAGCATTCAAAAAACGATTTTTCCTTCATTACAATTTCCCAGCATTTAGTGTAAATGAAGTTAATGGTAGACCAGGTCCAGGCCGAAGAGAAATTGGCCATGGTGCTTTAGCAGAAAGAGCTGTTTCCAAGATTCTTCCAAAGAATGATGAATTTCCTTATATTATCAGAATCGTATCCGAAATTATGGAGTCAAACGGATCGTCCTCTATGGCAAGTATTTGTAGTGCATCGTTAGCATTGATGCAAGCTGGTGTTCCAATAAAAGAACCAGTGTCTGGTATTGCAATGGGTTTAATAAAAGGTCCTGATTCTTATACTATATTAACTGACATTGCAGGATTGGAAGATCATTTAGGTGATATGGACTTTAAAGTAGCCGGTGGACGAAATGGTATAACCGCATTGCAAATGGATATAAAAATAAATGGTATTACGTTTGAAATAATTAAGGAATCGTTAAGTCGAGCTAAAACAGCCAGATTAGAAATTCTTGATAAAATGGTGGCAGTACTATCTTCATCGAGTAAAGAATTATCAGATTATGCTCCTAGAATTGAGACTATTCAAATTCCAGAAGATAAAGTTGGTGGTTTAATTGGGCCTGGTGGAAAGAATATTAAAGCAATTATTGAAAGAACTGGAGTTAATATTGATATTAGCGATGGTGGTAGAGTAAGTATATCAGCGGTAGACAAAGCCTCTATTGATGCTGCAAAAAGAGAAATTAATGGGATTTGTAAAGATCCTGAAAAAGGCGAAATATATACTGGTGTCGTTAAAAAAATTACAAACTTTGGTTTATTTCTTGAATTTTTACCCGGGAAAGAAGGCTTATTACATATTTCCAAGGTATCGGATAAATTCTTAAAAAATCTTGAAGATGCTTTTAAAGTTGGAGACGAGCTTGAAGTAAAGATTGAGGAAGTTGATGCACGTGGACGTATAAGCTTCATTAGAGTTTAGCTAATAATACGGTGTAAAAACATTGTATCAAATTGAAAAATTTAAAAATGGTTTAACAGTTGTATTAGAGCCCATTCCCTATGTGAAAAGCATTTCTTTGGGCATTTTTGTCGGAAGCGGTTCTGGCAATGAACCAACAAACCTAAACGGAATTTCTCATTTTATAGAACATATGAATTTTAAAGGAACAAAAACACGCTCTGCAAGAGAGATTGCAGAAGTGTTAGATTCTGTCGGCGGAAAACTCAATGCCTATACAAGTAAAGAACATACCAGCTATTATGCAACAGTATTGGATGAACATTTTGATACAGCTTTAGCGTTAATGAGCGACATATTTTTTAATTCGTTGTATCGAGAATCAGATATCGAAACAGAAAAACGTGTGGTGCTTGAAGAAATCAAAATGTATGAGGATAGCCCAGATGAAATTATCCACGATTTGTACGTTCGAAATATATGGCCTGATTTTAATTTAGGGCAACCGGTAATTGGACGAAAAGAGGTTGTCAGTAGTCTTACCCGACAAGATGTAGTTGATTATTTAGATGAACATTATTTTCCCGGCAATATTATTATTTCAGTGGCAGGTAAGTTTAAGAAGGACCAAATATTAGAGAAAATAAGAGAAGTGTTTAGTCGATTAAATAATAAGAAGAAAATTCATAAAGAATCGAAATTGCCAACATTTAAGAGTGGCGTTAATTTAATAAATAAAGAAACAGAGCAAATCCACCTATGTTTTGGTAGCAGAGGTGTTTCCTATCATGATGAGCGAAGATATCCGTTGCTTGTATTATCGAGTATTATCGGTGGGTCAATGAGCAGTGTTTTGTTTCAGGAAATTCGTGAAAAACGGGGACTTGTTTATTCGATATTTTCATATCCACAATATTTTAAAAACAGTGGATTGTTCACTATTTACGCAGGAACTGGTCTAAAGAATGCACGAGATGTACTTGCTATTATTATCGAAAAAATTGAAAATTTAAAGAAAGATTTCCCCGTAAATATGCTAATAACCGCTAAAGAGCAGTTAAAAGGTAATTTAATACTAGGGCTTGAGTCTACAAGTAATAAAATGTCTTGGAACGGTAAAAATTATTTTTATTATGAAAAAGTATTAAATGTTAAAGAAATATCACGGATTATCAACAAAATTGAAGTGGATGATTTGTTAAAGTTACTCGATTATATTGTTAATCCGCAATACTATGCGTTAACTGCGATTGGGAATTTTAAAGAAGATATATTTAAAGGAATTATTAATGATAAGTAATGTTGAAATTGAAATCGAATGCCTGAGTCATTTTAAGGGATTAAAATTACCTGCATATCAGACAGAACATTCAGCAGGAGTTGATTTACAATCTGCGGAGGATGTAACTATAAAAAAAGGTGAACGAAAATTAGTGGCTACTGGAATTAAAATGGCTATTCCTATAGGATATGAAGGGCAAATCAGACCAAGAAGCGGTTTGTCGCTTCGAGAAGGTCTTCTTGTCCCAAATTCACCAGGAACAATTGACTCGGATTATCGCGGAGAAGTGAAAATAATTCTCTGGAATTTAGGCGAAAATGATTTTAAAATAAATAAAGGCGATAGAATCGCACAGCTAGTAATATCTCCTATTGTAAGAGCCGCTTTTCAAGTAGTCGCTGAATTAGGGATTACGGATCGAAACGAGGGTGGTTTTGGCCATACAGGAGTTAGTTAAAGGAGGACAATATGATTAAAGTAGTTGTAAACGGTGCATTAGGAAAAATGGGAAAAGAAGTTGTAAATGCGGTGAAGGCATCTACAGACATGGAGCTTATTCAAGAGTGTGATATCAATAATAGTTTAGATAACTATTTAAGCAAAAATTCTGTCGATGTTGTTGTCGATTTTACTCGGCCCGAAGCCAGAATGGAAAATGTTAAAACTATCTTAAATCATGGTGCAGCAGGTGTAATCGGCACTACTGGTTTCACAGATGAGGATTTAGAAGAAATAAAAAAATTGTGTAAGAAAAATAAAAAAGGAATCATTGTTGCTCCAAATTTTGCAATTGGGACAATCCTACAAATGCATTTTTCCCGTATTGCAGCAAAGTATTTTGATACAGCAGAAATTGTAGAGTACCATCATAACCAAAAGGCAGATTTCCCATCGGGTACGGCTATAAAAACAGCGCAGTTAATGGCAAAAGAAAGAGAATTATTTAATCCAAAATTGAATGATGTTGTTTCAAATCTTGATGGTGCAAGGGGTGCGGATTTTAAGGGTATTCATATTCATAGTGTTCGTCTACCGGGTATGGTTGCTCATCAAGAGGTAATATTCGGTGAAAAGGGTCAATATCTGACGATCAGGCATGATGCAGTTTCTAGAGAATGTTATATGTCTGGGGTCTTGATGTCTATCAGAGAAGTCGTTAAAATAGACAAATTAATTTATGGATTAGAAAGTTTGTTAGGTTTATAGGAATGGAGGAAAAGATAATGAAAAAATATACTGTTGCGGTTGTTGGTGCGACCGGAGTTGTTGGCACTGAAATGATTAAAGTGTTAGAAGAGTTTAAGTTTCCTGTGAGTAAGCTGATCCCACTCGCTTCTGAAAAATCAGCAGGAAAAGTGATCGAATATATGAATAAAAATGTTTACGTAGAAAAGTTGGATAAGAATTCGTTTAAAGATGTTGATATCGCTCTATTTAGTGCTGGAGCTGCAATAAGCAAACAATACGCACCGATAGCAGTAAAAGCAGGGGCGATTGTTATTGATAATACCAGTTTTTTTAGAATGGATAAGGATATCCCGTTGGTAGTTCCAGAAGTAAATGCTCATGTTTTGAAAGACCATAAGGGAATTATTGCTAATCCAAACTGTTCAACGGCTCAATTAGTATTGGCGCTAAAGCCGATTCACGATGCTTATAAGATAAAAAGAGTAGTTGTATCTACTTATCAAGCAACATCAGGTGCTGGTAAAGAGGCCATGGATGAGCTCGCAAAACAAACAATTGGTATTCTGAATGGGAAAGGGGTAATCGACCCCAAAAAGTTTACTAAACAGATTGCGTTTAATCTGATTCCTCATATTGATGTGTTTATGGAAAATGATTATACAAAAGAAGAAATGAAAATGACGAACGAAACAAAAAAAATTATGGGAGATGACTCTATCGAATTAGTTGCAACATGTGTTAGAGTCCCTGTTTTTATTGGCCATAGTGAAGTCGTTAATATCGATGTTGAAAAGAAGTTCAAGATCGAGGATGTTAAAAAGATACTATCAGAATTTCCTGGTTTAAAAATAGTGGACGATCCAAAAAAGAATGAATATCCAACGCCAATAGATTGTGTGGATACAAACGATACTTTAGTGGGACGAATTAGACGAGATATTTCAATTGAAAATGGGATAACCATGTTTATTGTTTCAAACAATTTAAGAAAAGGAGCAGCTTCCAATGCAGTACAAATAGCGTTGGAGTTGATTAACCAAAAACTCGTTTAATGCATGAAAAAGAACAGATTTTAAAGTTTTTTGATTCAACAATAAGCCAATACACTTCCGATGATCCTTTTGTTGTTGGTTGGGGAAGTCTGGACTCTCAGATTGTCCGGTTTAAAGTATTAGCAGATATTGGCGATATTAATAATTGTAGTATTTTAGATTTGGGTTGTGGCGTTGGCGATTTATATGGATATTTAGAACAGACTGCTTCTGGAATTGATTATTACGGTATAGATTTCCATCCAGAAATGATAAAGATGGCTAAAAAAAAATATCCTGCTGCCCGTTTTGAAAATATAAGTCTTGAAGATGTCCACGAGAAATATGATTATGTATTCGTATCTGGTGCCTTTAATTTACTGATAGAGGATAACGAAAATTATATTAAAAATTGGATTATTAAAACACATAACATGGCAAAAAAAGGTGTTGCAATAAATCTATTAAGCAAGTATGCTCCTTTAGATAAGAAATACTATAATTTATGTTATTATGACCCATTATATGTATTAGATTTTTGCATTAAAAAGTTTGGAAAAGTAAATTTGAAGCATGATTATTTGCCTCATGACTTTACGATCCATATTTATAAATAGTAATAAATAAAATAAGGCATGTCACAAAAGTGTTTATGATAAAGGAATAGAGAGAGGAGCTAAACTATGACAGAATTTGGCAGAATTATGACGGCAATGATTACACCCTTCGATAAAAAAGGGGAGATAAACTTTAAAGAAGTTAAGAGATTAGCGCTTAAATTAGTGAATGAAGGAACTGAAACAATAGTCGTTACTGGAACGACCGGTGAGTCGCCAACCCTTTCACATGAAGAAGATTTGTTATTATATGCTACTGTATTGGATGCGATCGGCGATAAAGCAAAAGTGGTTGCAGGAACTGGAAGTAATTGCACAAAAACCACCATTAAATATACAAGGATGGCTCAAGCAATTGGTGTCCATGGTGCAATGATAGTAGTTCCTTATTATAATAAACCGTCTCAGGATGGAATGTACCAGCATTTTTCGCAAGTTGCTGAAAACACTGATTTACCGTTGATGATATACAATATTCCAGGGCGAACTGGAGTAAATATGTTGCCGGAAACAGTTATAAGGATTACGGAGAGATGCAGAAACTATATTTCAATTAAGGAAGCATCAGGAAATTTAGAGCAAATGGCTCAGATAATTAAATTAAATAAAAGAAAAGATTTTAAGCTTTATAGTGGTGATGATGCACTTACGCTTGATGTTATTAAACTTGGAGGAGTGGGTGTTGTAAGCGTTGCGTCACACATTGTCGGGAATGATATTAAAGAAATGATTAATCTTTATATTAAAGGCGATGTAGCCGGAGCAGATGCATTAAACAAGAAATTAATGCCAATATTTAAAGTTCTGTTTATTACATCAAATCCAGCCCCTACGAAGGATGCCTTAAATATGTTGGGATACCAAGCAGGGAGTCCGAGATTGCCTATAGTGGCTGTTAACAAAGAAGAAAGTGCTCAAATAAAATCAGTTTTGAAGGATTTAAAGCTAATATAATGATAAATTTACTCATATTTGGTGGTTTGGATGGCATCGGTAAAAACATGATGGCATTTGAGAGTGAAGAAGCAATCATTGTACTAGATGTAGGAATTATGTTCCCGGACATCGATATGTACGGTATTGATAAAGTAATTCCAGATTTTTCATATTTAATTGAAAAAAAAGATAAGGTTAAGTGTATCTTCATTACCCACGGACACGAAGATCATATTGGTGCAATTGGCTATTTTCTAGAACATATCAATGTTCCAGTTTATGGAACTAAATTAAGTTTGGGATTAATTGAGCATAAGCTTAAGGAAAGAGGAATGGTTTCATATGATTTAAGGGTTATTAATGATAGCTCTGTTGTAGATGTAAATGATTTTCAAGTTTCTTTTCTTAGAGTCAGTCATTCTATTCCAGATGGAGTGATGACAGTAATTGATACCCCTGTGGGGCGCATTGTCCACTCTGGCGATTTTAAAGTAGATTATACTCCTATTGATGGTAAGGTCATGGATTTAAATAGAATTGCTCAAATAGGTCAAGATGGGGTTATGCTGTTTCTAAGCGATAGTACAAATGCATTGAAAAAAGGGCATACCCTTTCAGAAAGCATGGTGGGAGAATCATTTGAACGGGTTTTTAAAGGGATTACCGGACGATTACTAGTAACGACATTCTCAAGTAATATACATCGAATACAGCAAGCCATAACAGTAGCAAAAAATCATGGCCGAAAGATTTGTTTTGCTGGACTCAGTATGGAAAATACTGCAAAAATAGCAAAAAAACTTGGCTATCTTAATTTTGAGGACGAGGATGTATTTTTTATTGGAGATGTGGATAAATATCCAGATAATCAGGTATTAATACTAACAACAGGAAGTCAGGGAGAACCTTTAGCGGCTCTATCTAGAATTGCAAATGACACCTATCGATTGTTTCAAATAAAAACCGGAGATACTGTTATCATGTCCGCACTGCCTATTCCAGGAAATGAAAAAACCGTTTATTCAACGATTGATAAGCTTGGACGAAAAGGTATAAAGGTCATATATGAAGAAGAATCTAAAATGCACGTATCTGGACATGCATATCAAGAAGAACTTAAGCTCTTATTAATGCTATTAAAACCACAGTTTTTTATACCGGTTCATGGAGAATACCGACATCTATCAGCTCATGCAAAATTGGCTGAGGAATTAGGAGTTGTTGAAGATATTTTGATTGCTGAAAATGGCAACGTCATAAATATTAGTAGTGATGGAATGAAGATAATCAATAAATTGGTTCTTCACTCTACGTATATAGATAGCAATGATATGCGTTTAGAAGATGAATCATTAATAGAGGAACGTCACACTATGGCGAATGATGGAGTTGTCGCTATTACATTTCCAATCGATCACAAAGGTAATATTGATGGAGATTTAAAAGTTGTATCCAAAGGAGTGACCACAAATCCTGAGGAATTTATGACAGGACTTAAGGATAGCATCGTGGATCAGTACAATCATTTTTCAACAATGAATCACTTGGACATAGATACCTTGTCGCGAACATTAGAAGACATGGTAAAAAAATACATGTCAAAACGAATAGGCAAGCGACCAGCGGTCATTCCAATAATTATTAAGAGATAATGGAAAAACTGTTGCTGCATGTCTGTTGCGCACCATGTTCAACAGCTGTCATTGAGAAATTACAAAAAAATTATGAGATTACCTGTTTATTCTATAATCCAAATATCCATCCAGAGGAAGAATATAAATTAAGACTTAAGGAAGCTCTTCGGTATTCTTCAATAAACAATGTTGTAATGAAAGAAGAGAATTATGTCCCTGATGATTGGCACAAGGTAATTAAGGGAACAGAAACTGCTACTGAGAAGAGTGGGGTTCGATGTGCAAAATGTTTTGCTTTACGTTTAGAAAAAACAGCTGAAATTGCCTCAAAGGAGCGCTACGATTATTTTACAACAACACTCTCGGTGAGCCCTCATAAAAACGTGAATATAATTAATGAGATAGGATACAAATTAGAAAAGGATTTTTCATCTAAGTATTATTCTGGGGATTTTAAAAAAGAAGATGGATACAAACGATCGATTGAATTGTCTAAAGAATACAATTTGTATCGACAGAGTTATTGTGGATGTATTTATAGTAGAGAGAAAAAAAATTGAATTAATGTTATACTTAAAATGGACGTAAACGAATGATAATAAAAAAATTTGAACATTCATTTGAAGATTTCGGTCAGGATATAATAAAAAAATTAAATATTCTAGGAGAATATTTAATTTTTACATATGAGATAATTCGTCATATTTTTTCCCGTAAACTGAAACTGAAGCATGTTTTTTCACAGATGACAAAAATAGGCGTTAACTCTTTTCCAATTACGGCTGTTACACTCTTATTTGTTGGAATGGTGTTTTCGAATCAAGTAACCCATGAATTTACAAAAATTGGAGCAGGTAAAATAATCGGTGGTATTGTTGGATTTGCCATATGGCGGGAATTAGGACCATTGTTTGCAGGAGTGGTAGTTGCCGCAAGAGTTGGTGCCGCTATTTCGACCGAAATCGGTGCCATGAAAGTTACCGAGCAAATTGATGCCCTCAGATCCATGGCAATAAATCCCATAGTATTTTTATATGTTCCGAGATTTTTAAGTTTAATTTTTATGATGCCACTTCTGATAATATTTGCAAACTTCATTGGTTTTATTGCCGGACTGGGAATATATACCACGTTATATAATGGAAATCCGGTGGCGTATATTGCTTCAGCAGCGAATATGCTGACGCCATTAGATATTTATGGTGGTGTCCTTTATAAGGGCCCCATTTTTGGTTTTATCATTGGCTCATTTTCATTATATATTGGCTCAAAAACAGGGAATGGTGCGGTTGGTATAGGTCGATCAGCTACAATGTCGGTTGTTAGTTGTTTAATCGTCTTGTTTATTGTTAACTTCTTCTTGTCCTATTTAATTTTCTAGATACCCATGATAAAAATAAAAAGTCTGATAAAAACATATGGGGACCAAACAATACTGAAGGATTTAAATATTAAAATTCCTAAAGGGAAAAAAACAACCATTATTGGACAGAGTGGTTGTGGAAAGAGTACTCTTCTCAGATTAATTCTTGGTCTTGAAAAATTTGATGAAGGTGAAATCTGGGTTGGGAAAGATTGTATTACTCATCTTTCAGAAGATGATTTAAACAAAGTGAGATTACAGTTTGGAATGGTTTTTCAGTCTGCCGCATTATTTGACTCTATGACCGTTGGAGAAAATGTGGGACTAGTGTTAAAAGAACATACTGATATGACTCGAGAAGAAATAAAAGAACGAGTCATAGAGAAATTAGGTTTAGTGGGATTAAATGATATCTATGATGCTTATCCAGCGAACTTAAGTGGAGGGATGAAGAAGCGAGTTGCCTTTGCTAGAGCAATTGTGAATAATCCGAAGGTTTTATTGTTTGATGAACCAACTACTGGTTTAGACCCAGTTACGTCTACTCGGGTTGAAAATTTAATCAATAAGCTCACAAAAAAAACCAATGCAACGACGATAGTTGTGACCCATCAAATTAGTACAATTTTAAATGTTTCAGAAAATATTGTCATGATTCATGACGGAGAAGCAATCAAAACTGAGGGGCCGGATAAAATATTAAAAAGTAAAAACAAGATGGTTTATAACTTTGTAAACGGCTTGATAAAATAAATATAATAATATATTTGCAGTTAAGATAAATAAATATAAATGGTAGAATAAAAGAATATGAAAACAGAAACAAAAGTTGGCCTATTTGCATTTGTTGCAATTTTAATACTAACCATAGGGATTATTTGGAAGAGTAGTATTTTAATGCGAACCAGCGGCTACATGCTAGTGGGCGAATTTCAAACTGTGAGTGGATTATTGCCAGGTGCTGAGGTTAGATATAGAGGGTACCTGATAGGCTATGTCGCAAAAGTTATCCCGAATCCAAAGTCAATAAAAGTTTTTATGTTTGTCAAACGTGGAATAAAAATATCCGAAGGATCCACCTTAAGAGTCGATTTTGATGGACTTATTGGTGAAAAATATATGAATGTAATTCCTAATGCCAATAGTACGACATTTTTACGTCATGGAGCTGTTCTACCAGGAACAGCTGCATCTGGGCTTGTCGATTTTGTTAACGTCGGTACTAAAAATCTAGAAGAGACAAAGAAAATACTTCAGGTTCTTAGCAAGATTATTACCAGTGATGACAGTCAGAAATCGATTCAGGGTCTGATAATAAATATAAATAAAGTGGCGGAAAGATTGGATTCAGTTCTA
>Ga0154585_1039_pt2 | contig 12626 bp, 12 predicted proteins | sample RifGroF2_FD_116014 | JGI IMG/M metagenome (GOLD analysis project Ga0154585, IMG submission 116014) | Candidatus Margulisbacteria bacterium GWF2_35_9 | reverse complement strand
TTACGCATAAACCTGATGAACAATTCCCAATAAATACAGGAGTTATCCTTTGCCGTAACACCGAACATACAATTTCTTTCTTTGATTTATGGCGGGATGAAACCATAAAGATTATTAACACACCAGAATTGTTTTCGATTGCGAATAGTATAAATCATCATTATGGAGGGGCCGACCAAATGTCTATTTGCTCCATCTTTGAGTATGAAAAACAAAAAAAACGTTATGATATAAGGATCAATAACGACATGCTGACTATAAAGCCGATACACTGTAAGGTTCTTAATGAGACAAATTCGACACAAATTACGGAGCAAACCCATATTATTCACTATAAAGGTGGTTGGCAACCTGTTTTGCTAGAGGGGATGAATTTTACAAAAGACAGAACAAGAGATAACTCAAAAGACATGTATTTGCTTTATTTAAACACTTATAAAAAAGCTGTTGAGTATGTTAATGATTTGTTAAATAAAAAATATTCCTTGTCTTTTTTCCGAATAATAGTACCTTTTTATATGAATGAGGATTTAAGCGAAAAGATGATATATTATTGGATATATTATCTCAATGCTAGCATTAACACTATGATCAGAATAAATATAAGTAGACTGAATAAAGTAATAAATATGATTAAAAAATTAAGGAGATAGTGAATGAATTTTAAAATCGTTAAGCATTATTTATTAAACAGAAAATTTTCAAGGACATTTATTATAAACTCGTTTTTAGCAAATTTTAAGCATAAGACGTCCTATTTAGAAATTGGAGTAAGACGCGGTGAGAATATCATATCAGTGAAGGCTGACATTAAGATTGGAGTGGATCCCTGTCTTCAGCTTGATAAATTAACACCTAGATACAAAAAAAAGTTGAAAAAAAGTAATAATATTGAATTTCACGAGATAAAAAGTGACGAATATTTTTTAAAAAACGATTTGACATTTGATGTTGTATTTATTGATGGTCTTCATGTTTATGAGCAGGCAATGAAAGATATCTTGAATGCACTAAACCTTCTTAAGGAAAATGGAGTAATTGTTGTTCATGATTGTAACCCATTATCAGAAAAAGCAGCACAACGAAACCATACTGATGGTGTTTGGAATGGGGATGTATGGAAGGTAATCCTCGATATTTCCGAAAATTACTCTAATCTAGACTATTTTGTGCTGGATGCTGATTTCGGATTGGGAATCATTTCAAAAAAGAATAATAATGATAAGTTTCTTATTGAGTTTAAAGAAAAATATATTGATTATTCCTACGATGTGTTAGATAAAAGTCGGGATAAATTTTTAAAATTAAAAAAACATGATTATTTCAACACATATTTAAAGACTCATAAAAAAAAAGTAGCAAGAATTAAGAATTTTATTACCGGAGTTATTGCGGTGTCAGATTATGAGCCAATGGATTATATTGTATTTAAAGAATCCATAGAAAGTGCAAAAGTAATTGCCGATAAATTGATTATTGTTTATGGCGGAAGCTTAAGAAAAGACGACAAAACACCGGTGTTAGATTACTTGAAAAGCATAGATAATAGTCAAGTGACCATTAAAAACTTCGATTGGCCTGAGAAATTTAACTGGACACAATTTAGTTTAAATTATAACTATGGCCTCAGTTTTATTGATAGTAAATGGTGTTTGTTTTTAACTTGCGATGAAATAATTCCTCAATATTTAAAAATGATTAAATGGATGATTAAATTTATCCCCTGGTTTGTGGATTATATATCTTTAACACGATTATTTCTGGTAAACAAAAATGAAGGAACTGTTTATACGAGAAAACGGATTATCTTTAGGAATAAACCAGATATCTGCTTCGGTATGGTTTCTGAAAGCCAGCCAAATGCCATGCACAGAGATTTCGGCCGATTGATTAATCTTAGAAAGTGGTATGACGGGAAACGTTATGTGAACTGTAACAATAATGAAGATGGAAAAAGTATTCAAAGTAAAATGAGACAAGGAGAATTATTACGTGGATTTAGAGATTTTCGATGGTATAAGACATTCCGATTGCCATTTTATTATATAAATACCCATACTTTATTTATGCCCGAAGAATATTTGTTGCAGGCAAGGAACAGGTCTTATGAAGGTTATACCAATTTACCCGATCATTACAAGGTGGATTTAAGCAATAATAATGCTGTAATGGATTTTAAAGATAAATTGGAAAGTAATAGAAGCGAAGACCGAAAACATCAGTTATTTATAAATGAAAAAAAATTGCTGGCAAATAAAATAATGTACTTTTAAATATGCTTATTCACATACTATATAAAGAAAAAAGTGTAAGTGGCGGAGGTAACCAATTTTTAAAAGCCTTGAAAAAAGAACTTATTGGCAGAAATGCATATGCAGATAATATAGAGCAGGCTGACGCTGTATTATTTAATAGCCACCATGATGTGCTTGATGTTTTAAAGGTAAAACTAAAATATCCAGACAAAATATTCATTCAGCGACTTGATGGACCATCTAAACTTTATAACCATCTTAAGGATATCCGTGACGATATAGCTTATGCGGTGAACCACTATATTGCCGATGGGACGATTTTTCAATCGAATTGGAGTAAAACTATGAATTATTTGTATGGATTGAATGATGGCAAATATTCATCAACGATCATAAATGCTCCTGATGTCGATATATTTAATCGTTTGGGGAAGAAATCCCTGAATAAAGGTAAAAAAGTTCATATTGTAGCTACGAGTTGGTCTTCAAATTTGAAAAAAGGGTTTATTACATATCAGTGGTTGGATAATAATCTGGATTTTAACAAATATGGTATGTTGTTTATAGGTAATTCCCCCATTAAGTTTAAGAATATAAAGATGATGAATCCCTTATCCAGTGAAGAACTTGCTAAAGAAATCAAATTGCAAGACATATTCCTGACTGCATCGCAAAGTGATCCCTGTTCAAATTCGTTAATAGAAGCACTCCATTGTGGGTTGCCGGCGATTGGGTTAAATGATGGCGGCCATCCTGAGATAATCGGTAGCTCGGGAGCGGTTTTTAATAATCCAGAAGAGATTCCGCTCTTGTTAAAAAAAGTTGAAGATCAATATAACGAGCTCAGCTCAGGAATTAGTTTACCCAATATGAATGTTGTGAGTAGTAAGTACTTAGAATTTATTAAGACAATTTATGATGATTATTTAAAGAGATCGTACAAACCAAAAAATCTGAATATTTTTAAATATGTCGTACTATTAGCCAAGATATATTATATAAAATTAAAAAGTAATCTAGTTTAAAACGATATCGTATTATTGGTTATATTTCATTACTTCTGTTGGAAGTTTTTCTTGAAGAGAATCTGCATGTTTGTAAGGATGCACCCAAGGGAATTGAACGATACTAAGACAAGAGATAAACAGCGTTAGCGACAATATCAATACTGGAAAAATACCGTCTTTATATTTTTCGAGTATCTTTAATATTTGATAAGAGGCAAGTGGTAGTATGATGACTGATAAGTCGCTTACCATATAGTATATGTAACGTCTGGTTGCAAAAAATTGAACCCATACCCAAAAAAACATTAAAAAAACAAAGAGAAGAAGTCCAGTGCTTTTTTTATTCTCCTTGATGAACGTAACAAACGAGAAAATGGCAAATGCGAAAAAGACAGAAAAATAATCAGCTAAAGAAATAATGAATTGGTGAAGGGAATGAACGACAGTTTGAATCATCTGAAACGGATTATAAAAAATGAACTCTTCAATTATCCAAATACCTTGTCGATATTCTTCAAACTCAGTATTGTAAAACGGAATTTGTAGTAATTTTAAAACAAACATCCAAAGTGCTAATGGAACAAGGTGGGCGATTATGCTTAGTGCGGAACGAAAAATTTCTTTTTTAAGAATGCAGTAAGTAATAACTGCAAGATAAACAGCGTAATTTTGTTTACAAAGCATTAGAAACCCAACAATTAGTGAAAAGATAATAGTGTTTAAGATAGTGTTCTTTTTAATAAGTGTATGGAACATAAATACGATGAAAATCGGAGTAAAAAATTGTAATTCTGTTGTGTGAAAGCTTGCAATGTAATTAATAGATAATGGTTGAAACAATAGAAGTAATACGCTAAATACGGCGACTTCTTTATTAAAATAATGCAGTAAAAGGCTGTAAAACATTAAGCTGCCAGATAAATAGACGATTAATTTAAGCGATATATATCCGACAAATGCTTTTTCAGTTTTTTTTATGTGATAAAAATGAGATGGGATAATTCCAATTGTTTTGCCAATCATATTCGCAGCAAACGGATATCCAGGACGATTAATTCTTGTTTTCCTGACTTTGAATATTTCAGGAAAAAAAGCCGCAGATAAAAATTCGTTACCAGAATCCAGATTATATTGCCACATAAATGGAATTTTTGGATTAGTTTTTAAACAAAAGTCGGGTCTGGGATTTAACCAAGCGATATTTGCCCCGATTAGAAAAACAATAAATACTGAGAGAAATATAAACGATTTAGGTTTCGTTAGCAGATGGGAGAATGATGCTTTCATGTTCTTATAATAGTAGTATATTAGTTGATATTTTACAATAAATGGACAATTTGTGATCCCTTAAACAATGGGCATAATAAAAAAATATGTTAATATATGAATTATGTTAAGAAATGATATGACCTTATCTCTTTTTTTTACACGAAACATATCTCTTGAAATATGGTTAAAGGCTGGCCTTTTTGATCGAGAAAAAACGATCTATGAGCAGTATTTAAAGCGAGATTATATAAAAGAAATCTATTGGTTTACATATGGTTCTCATGATCTGGAAATAGCACAAGGGCTATACCAACTGAATAGATTAAATAAGAAAATTATTATTGTTTCGAAACCAAAAATATTTTTTGGTAAAATTGGCAACTTAATATACTCGTTTTTAATGCCAGTTCTGCATGCTAAATTTATAAAAAGAACAAGTTTTATAAAAACGAATCAATTCGATGGGAGTTGGTCTGCAATTATTGCAGCCAAACTATTTAAAAAACGGTTGATAATGAGAGCCGGATATATCTTAAGTCAATTAAATGATAAGGCAATTAATCATAACAAAATTAAGTCGATCATCTATAAAATTATCGAAAGAAGTGCCTGTAAAAATGCTGATCATATCATCGTCAGTAGCGAGCATAACAAAAAGTATTTGATTGATTTATATCATATTCAACCTAATCGGATTACAACAGTTTATAATTATATAGACATAAGCCTGTTTAATTCTAAAAATAGTGATCGTTACAAAGATCGATTATTATTTGTCGGTAGATTATCACCTGAAAAAAACTTACTGAACTTGGTCAAAGCATTAGAGGGGATGACCTTAACGCTTGATATTTATGGTGAAGGTTCATTAAAAGATAGTTTATACCAATTAGGATCACAGCTTCATGTCGACATTAACTTTATGGGTTCAATCCCAAATGCAAAAATGCCGGATGTATATAACAAGTATAAATTCTTTATTTTGCCATCAATTCACGAAGGAATGCCTAAGGTTCTTTTGGAATCAATGGCATGCGGGTGTATATGTATCGGAACGAATGTCGGTGGAATTTCCGAATTGATTCAAAATGAAAAAACGGGATATTTGATTCAGGGCACGAGTGAGACCGATATTCGTAAAACTCTAGAAAAAATAATGAAGAGTGATATTAAGTTAGATGAGATGGCCATATTAAGCACCATGAAAAATCATTCTGTTGAAACGATAATTGAAAAAGAGTACAAAATACTCAAATCTATTGTGTAATATAAATATACGTTATAATTAGTATTAAATGACTATTCCAATGATAACAGTTCTAATGTCGGTTTATAATGGTGAAGACTATTTAGTGACTGCTATAGAGTCAATTCTATTGCAAAGCTATCAAAATTTTAGTTTTATTATTGTAAATGATGCTTCTACTGATTCCTCTTTAGATATTATCAAAAACTTTCAACGTTCAAGTGATAAAATTATTCTAATTAATAACAAGAAAAATATTGGTCTAACCAAATCTTTAAATATTGCCCTTAAAGAAGTCCAGTCGAAATATGTTGCTCGTCAAGACTGCGATGATATTAGTGATATTCATCGATTTGAAAAACAGCTAAATTTTATGGAAACTCATCCAGAAATTAAACTACTGGGTACTCGGTATAACGAAATTGATGAAACAGGACGAATAATGGGGCCTCAATCGTTAAGATTTATTAAAGAATCAAAGGATATCAGAAAGAATATTCTTAGGTTTAATCCTTTTGCCCATGGCTCTGTGATGATTCGAACAGATATTTTAAAAGAAATGAACGGCTATAACGAGTTGTTTTTGTTTGCCCAAGACTATGAGCTTTGGTTACGTATTCTAAATGATCACAATGCTTGTAATCTGGATGATGAATTGATGAGTCGAAGAGTGACTCAAAATATTATTTCAATTAAAAATTTAGATAAACAGCGGGCTTATGTTGTAAAGGCTAAGTTAAAATATCTGAGGAGAATTAGATTAACGGATTGCTTTTTTCTCCTCAAAGATATCGCACGTATTGCAGAATTTAGAGTCAGTAAAAAGTTGTGGAGAAGGCATGATTAATATTTTAATGCTGAATGTAACATCGGAAACCGGCGGTGGTCCCATAGTCTGTGATATTCTTACAAAACAAGTCGATCCCCTTTCTTTTAAACTTTATTATGTCGCTACAGATAATGGTCCCTATTATGAAAAAATTAGAAAAAATGTGACTGCCATATTTGATATTAATTTAAGAAAAATTTCCATATCCAATTTAATCAAACTGATTAATCTTATTAAGACAAACAATATTGATATTATCCACTCGCATGGAAGGGCTGCAGGGGTTTACAGTCGAATATTAGGGATACTCCTTCGTAAGAAAGTGATCCATACATTCCATGGTATTCATTACAATAATTACAAAAACCTAATCAAACGAAAAGCCGTGATGGTGATAGAAAATATAATGGCTGCATGGTCCTACAACATATTTGTATCAAATGGAGAAAGAAAGTCAGCAGAAGAGATGGGCTTAACTAATTTTTTGAAAAGTAGCAGAACGATTCTAAATGGGATTGATCTGAAGCGGTTTGATAAAGTCAAAGAATCACTCTATAAAGAGAAAATCCAAATATTAACATTGTCTCAAATTAGTTATCATAAAGGATTAGATATTCTAGTCGATGCTGTAAAATATCTTGTGGAAAATGGTGTGACTAATTTCGAGATGATCATAGCCGGTGATTGTATCCCCCAAAATATTTCATTTAAAATGAGTCTGCAAGAAACAATCGATACATATCAGCTTCATCCCTACATCAAGTTAATTGGAATAGTTGAAAATTCAGAAGAAATATTAATGAAAAGTGATATCTATATAAGTGCGTCACGAGGGGAAGGTCTGCCTTTATCATTGATAGAGGCGATGGCCTCAGGAACATTGGTCGTGGCTTCAGACGTTGTAGGTAATAATGACATTATTAAAAATGGAGAGAATGGCTATTTGATTAGTATTAAAGATTTTAATAGTGAGTTAAAACAACTATTAGTTAATTATAGGCAGAATGAAAAAGAAAATTCAAAAATGATTTTCAAGGCAAAAGAAGACGTTAATGCTTACGATTCAATTCGTATGGTTAACGAATATGAAGTAGTATATAAAAAATTAATAATTAATAATTAAACCTCAAAAATCAAAGAGTTCTATAGTATAATTTAATTAAGTCAGCTTATTTTAATAAAAGTTGATGAATTTAATTTTTAGGGAAGAGGGGTAATGGTTATCAACACACGTTTGATAATTATTTCGTTTAGTTATGGTTGAACTTCCATTTATTGGTAAAATCACTTTCGAAGAATTTAATAAACGTTTTCCAATAAACGACTTTGGTATATCAATCCTTTTAGTTGCTGTTCTGGCAATTATGATTATTCCAATGCCGACCTTCCTTTTGGATTTGTTGATGGTCTTAAATATTTCAATAGGATTAGTTATTCTGTTGGTTGCAGTATTTCTAAATAAACCTCTAGAATTTGCCGCTTTTCCCTCAATTCTCTTAGTTACAACAATATTTCGTCTTGCGTTGAATATTTCATCAACGCGACTTATTCTCGGTCTTGGTGCTGATTTTGACGGAAAGGTAGTAAAAGCCTTTGCTGAGTTTGTTACTAAAGGAAACTTGGTTGTAGGAGGAGTAGCGTTTGGAATTATTACCATTGTTCAGTTCATGGTTATTACAAAAGGTTCGGAACGTGTTGCTGAAGTAGCCGCTCGTTTTACCTTAGATGCTATGCCTGGAAAACAAATGTCAATCGATGCGGATTTGAATTCTGGATTAATTGATGCTTCAGAAGCCAAGATAAAACGTAGTGAAATTCAGAAGGAAGCAACTTTCTTTGGATCTATGGACGGTGCTAATAAGTTCGTTCGAGGTGACAGTGTTGCCGGTATTATTATCGTTATTATTAATATTGTTGGGGGAATTATTATCGGAAGATTTCAACAGGGTCTTGAAATGGGTGAATCGCTGGAAACCTTTGCTAAGCTAACCATTGGAGATGGACTAGTCGGTCAGATACCAGCGTTGTTAATGTCGATTTCTACAGGTTTAGTTATTACAAAATCCGCTTCTGAAGAAAGTTTAGGTTCCGACATCGTTAATCAGATGTTAAAAAAACCAAATGTATTTATTTTTACTGGGATCATTTTGTATCTCTTTGCAATAGTTCCAGGTCTTCCCACAATTCCCTTTGGATTATTGGCAACTGGCTCAGTAGCACTCGGGTATTTTTTAATTAAGTCAGAAGCAGTTCAAGAAGAATCTGTTTCTGCCAGAGAAGAGCAAGCCGCTAAAGAAGCAATGAAAAAACCGGAAAATCTATTAGGAACACTTGCACTTGATCCTATTGCGTTAAAAACGGGTCGTAACCTTGTCCCTCTCATTGACCCTTCACAGAATGGTCCGTTGTTAGAGCGTATTACACTTGTTCGATATCAAATCGGACAAGACTTAGGGTTTGTTATTCCTGGCGTACGAGTTATGGATGATTTAAGTTTACCACCCAATCAATACCTAGTAGATATCAGAGGAACGAAGGTTGCGATTGGTGAAGGATACACAAATGCGTACTACGTTAAATTAAGTTTAGCTGAGTTAAAGGAAAAAGGCTTAGATGGAGAAGAAGTTACCGACCCGATTGATGGTGGTCGCGCTGTATGGGTGAATGCCGATTTTGGTGATCAGCTCCAGCAACTAGGACTACCTGTTAAAACAATTGTTGATTATATTTCAGATCATTTTACCGAGGTAATTAAGCGATATGCAGATGAAATTATGACACGCCAGAATGTTCAGGCTCTTCTTGAACTAGTAAAAAATTCAAATGCTGCAATTGTTCGTGAGTTAGTTCCAGACATGCTTTCCTTAGGGCAAGTTCATAAGGTGCTTCAGAACTTAGTCAGGGAAAGAATTAGTATTCGAGACCTATCAACCATATTAGAACGATTAGCAGATTATGCCCATGTATCAAGAGATACCAATTTGCTTGCAGAATATATCAGGCAATCGTTATCAAGACAGATTTGCGGTCAATTTGCCGATAGTGAAGACACTTTAACCGTGGTTACTATTGATCCACGGTTGGAAGAAGTTATGATTAGTGCCATACATCAAAGTGAATATGGTTCGTTTCTTGCCTTGGAGCCAGGAACAGGTGAAAAGGTGCTGAGCCAACTTAAAGAACATTTAAAAAATTTCAATAAGCTGAAAAAAATGCCAATTTTGCTGTGTTCACCAAGATTAAGGCCACATTTTAAACGATTTATTGAGCGCAATTACCCAATGTTTCATGTTCTTTCTTACAATGAAGTAGTGCCACAAATTAAAGTCCAATCCATTGGGATAATCAATGAATAAAATTAAATATAAATAATTGAAATATTGAAAAAATGGGTACGATATACTATTGTAATAAGTAAGATATGATAGGAGTTAATTAAGATGAACAAATACCTAAATAATTTTGAAATGAACCGTGAGAATGAAGATATCCCATTATCTGTGTTATTTTCTGATAGTAGCAGTTTAGAGCAAAGCACCTATCATTCAAAAGAGGAAAAGTTAAACGCGTTTATTAATTTATGTAAAAACACAAGCGGGAAAGACTTATCTCAAACGAATATAATTCAAAGTGTTGTGCAAAATGCATTATTAATTGAATTCGGAGAAAAAATTCTAAAAGATAGGGATATGGTAAATACCATAAGCCAATCGATTAATACAGAACTAATATTAAAAGAAGAAGTTCTAAATTTCGCATTTAAACATTTTCAACAAATAAGAATTGATTCAGCTCTTATTAATTAAATAATAATCTGTTATTATTAGTAAATGACCAAGAGTTATGGAGCGATATCACGTAAAGAATTAAGTGGGTGGGGAGATTCTGTATCGTCACTTACTAAAGATATTAAGGTTGAAGATTTATCAAACCTTATAGATCCTGCGCTTGAAGAAACCTATAGAGGGGAAATACTTATTTATATTCAAAATATTCTACAGGGACTTCACTTAGAGGATCATACCGTTATTCAACGGAAGTATAATGTTATAGAGGAAGATACTGTTATTGTTTATGAATTTCTTTGGAAAATACTGCTCAGAAGAGCACTTAAAAAATTATCAAATTTGATTTCAGAATGAGTACAATAGATAGAGACAAATTAAATATTATAGTAAGCGACTTAAAGGATTACCTAATCCATCATTATTCTGAGCTGATTTTTGGAGAATTTCAGCACAAAATAGATATGTTGGTAATGAATTACAGTCGAAAACTTCCAAGTTTTATAAAATATAGCGAGCATGATGATCTTTTAAGTATTGCTCGAATCGAGTTTATTCAAACCATTCGATCTTGGGATCCAATTAGTAATCCAGCGGTTTGGCCATTTGCCTATTCTCGAATTAATGGTGCAATGCGCGATCATATACGGTATTTAACAAAGGCTGATCCAAGTCGTCTTTATAATTGGATAGCGGATGCGGCTTATATGTATTTAGCAATTAATAACAATAGAACCGAATTCGCTTCAAAAGTCGAAGATGGCGTTGTGCTTAAAGAAGCGATGAAGCAACTGACAGAAATGGAACAAAAGGTTATCAAATTAAAAAGCGTTAAAGATTTAACCCTCAATGAAGTTGGAGAAAACGTCGGGTTATCTGAGTCCCAAGTTTCACGTATTTATCGAACTGCTATAGAAAAACTTAAAAAGATCCTTTCCTAATATTGGCAGTTTCCCCGAAACTCGTTATAATAACCATGTTATTAAAGTAAGATGTGTATGTTTTTATATAAAACGGTTATTAGGGAGACGTTATGAAAGGAATTATTTTAGCTGGAGGAACTGGTTCTCGCCTTTTCCCTTTAACAAAAGTGACAAATAAACATCTTCTTCCCATTGGGAAAGAACCCATGATTTTTCATCCGATTAAACGAATTCTTGAAACAGGTATTGATGAAATTCTTATCGTAACAGGTTTGGAACACATGGGTGCGTTTGTGAATCTTCTCGGTTCTGGTAAAGACTTTAATTGCAAATTTACATATAAAGTCCAAGATGAAGCCGGAGGAATTGCTCAAGCATTAGGACTTGCAAAAAACTTTGCAGGTAATGATGATGTATTAGTGATTCTCGGGGATAATATTTTTAATTCAAATATTTCTGAGCACATTAAATCGTTCAACTCAGGAGCAACCATTTTTATACAAAAAGTGAATGATCCTAGTAGATACGGAGTCCCAATTCTACAAGGTAAAAATATTATTGCGATAGAAGAAAAACCAGCTAATCCAAAATCGGATTTTGCTGTAACTGGAATTTATATTTATGATCAACAGGTTTTTGATTTTATAGAAAACTTAAAACCTTCAGCTCGTGGAGAATTAGAGATTACAGATGTTAACAATGCTTACATCAAAGAGAAAAAACTAACCTATGCCGTGTTAGATGGAGAATGGACCGATGCAGGGACATTTGAGTCTTATTATTATTCAAATCAAATGGTACATGATTTAAATGAACCTAAATAATAAAACAGTTTTAGTGACTGGTGGCGCTGGGTTTATAGGCTCTAATTTTATACTGAATACTCTTAATAAAAATAAAAAGGCTTTTATCATTAATTTAGATGATTTAACGTATGCTGGTAATTTAAAAAATTTATTATCGATAGAAGGTAGTCCAAGGTACAAATTTATTAAAGGAAATATATCAAATAAATTACTAGTAGAAAAAATATTCGCTGGTAAATTAGAATCACGAGGTATCCCAGTTCCAGAAATTGTTGTTCATTTTGCGGCAGAATCACATGTGGATAGAAGCATTGATGATGCATCTCCATTTATTCAATCAAATATTGTTGGAACACAAGTTCTTTTAGACATGGCAAAAAAATATTGGAAGTACAAAGATCAAGAGGTTCTGTTTGTCCATGTATCAACAGATGAAGTATATGGAACTTTAGGCTCACAAGGTTTTTTTACGGAATCGAGTCCTCTTCAACCAAATTCTCCATACT
>Ga0154585_1085_pt2 | contig 12827 bp, 11 predicted proteins | sample RifGroF2_FD_116014 | JGI IMG/M metagenome (GOLD analysis project Ga0154585, IMG submission 116014) | Candidatus Margulisbacteria bacterium GWF2_35_9 | reverse complement strand
TATCGCGAGGAGCATGGATAGGGGGTATCGTTGGAACATTTCTAGTGGCTCTTTTGTTTGGAAAAAAAGAGTTGAAACGTTATGTAACAGTCGGTATCATTTTTGCTGTTATTTTCCTCCTGATTCCTAAGGGAGCGAGAGAGATGGCAACCAGTAATCGAACATTGGATGAACGAGCTGTTTATTGGGATATTGCGATAACTGGGTTCTTAACAAAACCGATAACTGGATGGGGATACGGAAACTTTTTAGTTGTATCTCAAAAGTTCATAGGAGATCGGCCAAAGTGGCTAGTATCAGAAGATCCGCACAATGTATATTTAAGATTTGCAGCAGAAATGGGCGTGGTTGGGTTAGCTGCGTTCTCTTTTTTTATTATCTATGTATTTTATACCACCATTTCCAATGTGCGGAAAAATATTCATATAGAGAAGAAAATCCTGATAATCGGGTTAACCGGAAGCTTGATTGCTTATTTTATTCATGGATTTTTTGATGTATTCTGGGTAAGGGGGACGGGTTCATTATTCTGGATCTTTATTAATCTTGCGTTTATATTGGTAGAGAAAGAATCGTTAGAGGTAAATAGCTTGTCATGTGCCAATGAGAAGGAGTTAACACAGAGCCTATTATGAAACTATTGTTTTGTTTAAATTCTGCACCGGAGTTTGCCGGAGTGCAACAGTATATTCTAACAATTACCAAAGAATTAAAATCGAAAGGGTTTATTCCAATTATTTGGATGAATGACAATGAACCGTTTCAGAGGAAATTATTAGAAAACAAAATTGAGTATTATCGATATGACGGCTCTATTCTGGCATTAAAAAATATCTGGCAGCTAATGCAGATTATCAGACGGCATCAAATTAAAATTGTACATGCAAATTTGGGAGGAGCGGCAATAGCCGGGGCACTCATTAAATATTTTTCAGGTATTAAAACACTGGTATATACACAACACTTTATAAATCCTGCCAGTACTCAGGGAGGATTTATAAAAAAAATAATATCCAAGATTGTATTTAAACTGACGTTTGTTCACTACGATTCTGTTATTGCCATTTCATCTGAGGTTAGAAACAGTATTTTAAAACGAAGGGAAACCTCTGCTAATAAGGTAATCTTGGTTTATAGTGGGATTAAAGGTATTCAAGGTAAAAAAAATATCACGGATTTAATGGATATATTGATTGTGAGTCGATTGGAAAAAGAAAAAGGGATTGATAAGCTTCTCCCTGTCTTGTGGACGTTATATCAAGATGGATATGATTTTTCGGTTACAATTGTTGGAGATGGAGGTCAGGAAAAGATATTAAAAGAAATGAGCTTTCATTTAGGGATGCAATCAAAGATAAATTTTATCGGCAAGGTAAATGACGTCAGTCCGTATTATTTAAACTCCGGTATTTTTGTAAATCCGACTTTTTTTGAAGGATTTGGACTGGCAATCGTAGAAGCAATGTCCGCACAACTGCCAGTGATTGCGTTTAATAAAGGCGGTCCTGTCGATATCATAGATCATAATAAAACCGGTTATTTAGCTGAAAGTTATGAAGAATTTGGTACATACCTAAAACAGCTGCTAAAAAATCCTGAGTTGGCAACTAAAATGGGTGTGGCAGGTTATGAAAGATTTAAGGACTTATTTGTGGTTGATAAAATGATGGAACAGTTACTAAAAATATATGGTATTTTGCCGAAGCAAAAGAACGAGGGTGAGGCATGAAACTACTGACAATCGGTCATAATTTTGTTTTGGAGGAAAATCAAAAACATTTGGTCTGTTTTGCCGACTCAAAAAATATTTCGGATGTATGTTTGATTACTCCTCAGTGGTGGGTTGAAAATACACAGAAAATATATCAGACAAACAAAAATAATCCCAACTACACAATATACACAGGGGAAACGATCTTTACGACACATAATACATTGGCATTTTACTACAGAGGCTTATTGGGAAGGATTCTAGCGTATAAACCGGATATGATAGAAGTGTGGGAAGAACCATGGAGTCTGACGCTGTTTCAAATTGTTTTAATCAAAATAATATTTAGATTAAAAGCAAAAATTACCTGTTATAGTGCCCAGAATATTGATAAAAAATTTCCGTTTCCATTTAATATGATTCAGTGGATAAATTTAAAAAATGTGTCCGGAGTGCATGTTTGTAGTGATAGTGTTTATCAGGTGTTTAAAAAAAAGTATAACGGCATTATTAAAACAATCGGTCTCGGACTTGATTTTTCAGATTATGAATTTAAAAAGAAGGAAATTGGCAACCCCATCCGTATCGGATACGTTGGTCGACTGACTCAATCTAAAGGTGTTTTTGACCTTCTAGAAGCGATTAATAAGACAAAGGATAGCACTCTTACACTTTGTGGCGCAGGATCGGATGAGGAGCAATTAAAGTTGATTGTTAAAGAAAATGAAATGGGTCACAGAGTGTTTTTTTCAGGTTCTTTAAACAAAATGGAACTCATTAAAGAGTATCATAAGATGGATATATTGGTTGTTCCATCAAAAACAACCAAAAATTGGAAAGAGCAGTTCGGTAGAATTATCGTAGAGGCATATGCTACAGGGGTGATTGTTGTCGGTTCGGATTCAGGCTCTATTCCAGAGTTGATTGGATCCTTTGGCCTAACCTATCCGGAAGGGGATGTTGATTCATTGATCGCCTGCATTAAGGAAGTCATCAAGAATAAGGAGACGTGGTATTCTAATCGACTTGAAGCAAAAAACTGGGTAGAAGGACTTTTTTCCTGGCAAAAAATTGCGAGTCAGTTGGAATCATTTTATATGGAGGTGAAACGTGACAGTCGCATTTAATGCACAACTTTTAGTGTTTTCAAAAGACTATCGAACAACTGGTATTGGTTTGTATATTATGAATTTGCTCGAAGGTCTTCATCGCGCCGAATTTCCAATGACAATATTTAGTTCAGATCCCAATGTGGAGAAAGTGTATAGTGCATTTAGTCATTATGTTAGCAGTAAGAGAGTGAGAGACCCGTATATTCGAATATTATGGGAGCAGACGGTATTGCCAATATTGTTACAAAAAAGCAAAACAGAGGTGTTTCATAGTCCGATGCATGTTTTGCCTATGACCTTATCAAAAAAAATATCTTCAGTTCTGACGATTCATGATCTTGCAAATTTTAGGTATCCTCAATTTTATAAAGGGGCCAAGCAAAAGTATTTGACCACAATGACACACTTATCTGCTAAAAAAGCAGATCGAATTATTGCTGTTTCTGAAAGTACAAAAAAAGACCTTGTCAGCATATTGGGAATTAAAGAATCAAAAATTGATGTGGTTTACAATGGATTAAATTTAAATATAGAGGTTGGGCATATCGATGAAGAAAAAATAAGGCGGAAACTAGAATTGCCAGAAGAATATATCCTTTTTGTCGGGACAATGGAACCTAGAAAAAATATTGATGGTATATTAAGTGCGTTACTATTACTTTGGAAGGAAAAGAAAGAGTCGTACAACGTAGTAATAGCTGGTCCAAAAGGTTGGTTGTATTCGGATACGGAAAAGAAAATCAAGGAGTATCAGGAAATCGGCCAGATTATGCAGACTGGCTATTTATCTGATGAGGAGTTAGTTGTGGTGTATAAATATGCAAAATTATTCGTGTATCCTTCTTTTTATGAAGGGTTTGGTTTTCCAATACTGGAGGCAATGGCACTTGGGGTGCCGGTCATTTGCAGTGAGACATCCTCCATGCCTGAAGTTGGTGGGGATGCTGTAGAGTATGTTGATCCGAAAAGTTCTGCTCAAATTGCAGAAAAAATAAGTGTTATTTATAAGGATTCAAAAATGAGAGCAGTTATGAAAAAAGAAGGATTAAAACAATCCAAACTATTTAGTTGGATAAAATCAGCTGAACAGACCATAAATGTTTATAATAAGTTGTAGTTTGTTTAACCGATAAATAAAATCTCGGTATTTGTTCGTTTGGCCAAGTCTTTTACAATGTCGCTTTTTTCTTTGGTGATATCTTTTCCGACAACAATAATCTTATCCCATTTTTCATGATATACCGTCTGATATATTTCTTCGAAACTACTGTAGAATCGATGTTCTTTTTGTGAAGGGGCTAGGGAAGAGTCATCCCAGATCAGTACTTTTTTAATGGAAAACTCGGAGTTTGTATCTTTATAAATATAATCATATAGTTTGGCGGCAGTTCCCTTAGATGAAATGAGTAGTGCCTTTTTTTTGTGCTTAATAGAAATGGGCTGATGAAACAGATTAATTATTCTAAATAAAGAAAATGCTAGAAGCAATCCTAGTGTGTCAAGCAGGACATCCATGAACGATACATTGCGAGAAGGCAAGAAAGATTGCTGAAATTCATCAAATAATGAAAATCCGATTCCAAGCATGAAAAATATAAAAATGCCTGTCGCAAATTTAAATCGCGTATTATTTAGCATGTTAAGATAGAAAAAACCTAGTAGAAAGAAAACTGTGACATGTGCAATGTTTTTAAGAACAAGATCAGGAATGAAAAGATTGGTTCTGATATTGGGTAAGTTAGATAAAACGGTAATTGCTATTAATACAACAAAAAATGAAACAATAAAGGAATAGTGATTGTTAAATTTATTAGTCTTCTTCATATCTTACATCTTAACTTTCTGTAAGATTCAAGGTCAAGATAAAACTCAGTAAAAAATATACACTGATATCCTTCATCGCTCGTAAGTGCCTATGATATACTTAAACCATTATGAAAGAGCCAAAAATTGCAATTGTTCATGATTTTTTAAATCAACAGGGCGGAGCAGAATATGTGGTAGCTATTATACATGAGATGTATCCAACGGCTCCGATTTATACGTCTATTTATAAGAAGGGTTCTACGTGGAGCCACTTTAATGATGCTGATATTAGAACTTCTTGGATGCAGAAAATCCCCTTTATATACAAATTTTTTAAACTATTTTTTTTCCTGTATCCCCTTGCGTTTATTTTTTTCGATTTGAAAGAATATGACATAATAATAAGCAGTAGTACTGCATTTGCAAAAGGTATTCGTGTCAGATTCGGGCAGGAACATATCTGCTATATGCATGCTCCTCCACGATTTTTGTATCGAACAGAGGAATATGTTAAAAAAGAGCAGATTAATGTTCTTTTTAAATTATTTATGCCCTATTTGCTCACCGCGCTTAGAGTGTGGGATCAAATAACAATGAAGCGTATTACGCACATAATCGCTAATTCTGAAAACATAAAAGAGCGTATACAGAAAACCTATAATCGCTATGCGCTAATTATCTATCCGCCGGTCGATACTGGGAGATTTTCAATGTCGATAAAAACAAAGAACTATTATCTGATTGTATCTCGACTGGTTGGTTATAAAAGAGTTGATCTGGCTGTTGAGGCATGTAAAAAAATAGGACGTAAGTTGATTGTTATCGGTAGTGGTTCGGATATAAATTTTATTAAGGAAATATCGACTGACAATATTATTGTTATGGGGCGACAACCAGATGATGTGGTTGAAAAAATGATGCAGGAATGTCGGGGATTCATATTTCCGGGAGAGGAAGATTTTGGAATATCACCTGTTGAAGCTCAAGCGTGTGGGAAACCCATTATTGCATATCGTGCTGGTGGGGCGTTGGAGACGGTCATCGAGGGTAAGACTGGGGTGTTTTTTAATGAACAATCGGTCGATAGTTTAGTGCAAGCCATTTTGTCATTTGAAGAAATTAAGTGGGATAAGTATTTTATCAGCCGGAATGCTGGCCGATTTTCTAAGGATCGTTTTAAAGCAGAGCTTCAATCGATTATCAATAATTTAGTGGCAATCAGTTCGGACACACAGTATCAAAAGTATAAACTGTTTTTTAGGGACAAGCGATTACAACAAGAAAAGAAAACCATTCGCGAGCTCATTTTACATTATCGCAATACAATGTGAAATGAGCTAAAAGTAAGCATATAATTACTCTAAATGTACCATATACCAAAACATTTATTTCAATAAATCTTTAATAGTAGTGCGTATTCAGGTATAATACAAAGTAATTCAGCGGGAAAGATGACTAAATGATTAAAACCTATCTAACATCACTGTCCTATTTTAACAAAATAATGGACGCTTTACTTAATTTTATCAGTTTTATCGCAGCTTTTTTTCTCCATAAATATGTTCTTTCCATATTTCTTCATGTTAAAATTATTGAGTCTCCATTTTTTTACATTGAACTGTTTGTAATATGCATACTACTTGTTAATTTTATTGGGACAAGTAATGGTTATTATGGGTATGACCGTTTTTATGACTCACAGGTAATCGTCAAAAAATGGTTGTCCACCTATTTTCAGTCCTTTACATATACCGTATTAATATTTTTTTTGTTTAGACGATTTATTCCATCCAGAGGATTGGTTTTATTATATTTTTTATTGAGCTTACTATTCTCGCTTGTTTTTAGATATCTTGAGAGGCGAATTCTACAACATTTATATGGTAGGGGACGTTATTTGCAGAATGTGATAGTTGTTGGAACAGGTATCGAATCTGAAATGGTGGTTAAGGAACTACAGACTAATAATCAATGGGGTTTTAATCTAGTGGGTGTCTTGGAACGATATCAAAATGAATCGCCAACTTATAAATATAAAGATCTCGTATTTAATCGCGTTATGATTCTTGAAGATTTTGTTAAGAATAATGTGGTGGATTTAGTTATATTTGCTGTAAACAATGAGGAAGTAAACAGCGTTAGACGCTATATTTCCTTATGTGAGCAGATGGGAATTATGACCATGATCAATCTTGATAATTTTGAAATGAAAATTGCTAAGACTCACGTAGAATACCTAGGAATCATTCCTATGATTACCTTTTCGACAGTTCCGAATCGGCATCGATTGATTTTAGTAAAATATATGATTGATCGAGTGGTAACAGCGTTATCATTACTAGTATTAGTCCCCATTGTATTTCTTCCAATTATGCTTGCCATAAAACTGACATCAAGAGGCCCCGCTATTTTTACACAGGAAAGAGTCGGGCTTAATGGACGCAAGTTTAAAATGTATAAATTTAGAACGATGGTGGATGGAGCGGAAGATTTGCTCGATGGACTTAGAGATCAGAGTGATGTGGATGGCCCAGTGTTTAAACTTAAGGAAGATCCTCGTATCACAAAAGTCGGGAAGATTCTAAGACGTTTTAGTTTGGATGAGCTTCCTCAGTTAATAAATATCCTAAAAGGTGAAATGAGTATTGTGGGGCCACGTCCTCCGATTAAAGTAGAAGTAGACCGTTATAAAAATGAATTTCATAGACGTTTATCAATGAAACCTGGACTTACGTGTTTATGGCAAATTAGTGGCAGAAGTGATGTCGATTTTAAAACTTGGATGGAAATGGACATGAAATATATCGATACATGGTCAATGATTGGTGATCTAATCATCATTCTTAGGACGTTTCCTGTGGTTATAAAACGCGAAGGTGCTTATTAATTAGCGTTTTTTGAGAGCATCCAGTAATCAATAATTGTTTTAATTGTTTTTTTGTAGGTTTCGTAATCCATTTCCTTATTAAAAAAACCGGCGACTGAAAATCCGAAACATTCGTCTATATCTTTCTTATTAGAAGAAGTACTGAGTATGATTACTGGTATATTTTTAAATTTTCGATCATATTTAATGATATTTAATAACTCTAACCCATTTAGTTTTGGCATATTAATATCGAGGAGAATAAGAAATGGCTTTTCATTTGCGGGATCTTTTAAGTAAGACATAGCATCTTCCCCGTCCATCGCTTGTACCAGCGGATTCTGAACGTTTAATTCTTCGAAGCAACGTTTAAGTGCCAGAAAATCGACTTGATCGTCTTCTATTAAAAGAATGGGTTTTTGATTATTCATTGCTTTCTCCTCTACCAATTATAAATATAATACTTTCTGATATATTAGTAAATAATCATCATAATAATAATTTACTAGCAATTAGTATTTTTAGGGATAGTAAAAAATATGTTGCAGTAATTTCCTGGTGAAGATTCTATCCATATATTTCCCCCATGATGATGTATAATTTTTTTAACTATTGGTAACCCCATGCCGATGGTCTCAATATTTTCTTTAGATTTCAGTGTTTGAAAAAAATTGAACACTTTTTCCTGATACAGTGGGTCTATGCCTGGACCATTGTCTAAAACACTGAATTGCCAGCAGTCCTCTTTTTCGATACAATCGATTTTTATTTTTCCTTCAGCTTTATCATTGTGCTTGATGGCATTGTCAATCAGGTTTAGAAATACTTGTTCAATAAGTATCTTTTTTGCATGAATTTGAGGGCAGTGGTCAGAGGTATGGATACTGATGTGTTCAGGTATAGTTATAGAAGAGAGAACTTCTTCAATAATGTCTCTTAGATTAACAGTTGAATAGGTATCCTTATTTAAATCCAATTTTGCATAGTTGAGGATGCCATCTATAAAGTTATTCATTCGAATAACCCGAGATAGCATTATTTCTAGGTATTCGACTCCTTTATCATCCAGTTTTTCTTTGTATTCTGTTAAAAGCCATTCTGCTAAAGAGTGGATGTTTCTAAGGGGGGCTTTCAGATCGTGTGACGCAATATAGGCAAATTGCTCCAGATCTTTATTAGAGCGAGAGAGATCCTCAATAGCATGTTTCATATCTTCTTCTGCTAAGACTAGCGATGTAATGTCCGTTGCGACTTGCCCAATATTTTCGCCGGATTGAAAGACTCTAACGGAAAAATATAGGGTATCTCCATTTTTTGTCGTAATGGTATGGTTATAAAAAAGAGTATTTTCGGTTTTGAGGACATCGGCATAGTTAAAAAAGTGCGTTGATCGCTCTAGATCACGAAAGACATAATCAATATGTTTTCCAATTAATTCGTCTTTTTCTTCGGAAAAAAGGGTTAAGCCAACCTCATTGATTTCTACCAGATTTAAATCTTTATCCCAGATAAATACAAAATCTGGAGAGGATTGCATAAAACTATTCAGTAACTCAGTTTTTTCAAGCGCTTGGGATTTAGAATTGACTTGTTCAGTGACATCAACGGCTATTTCAAAACGGACTTTTCGTTTATCGCTCCAGCTGATAATCCGATCCGTAATACAAAAATGCTTGTTGAGTTTTTCATTAAAATAGTTCCAATGATAAGGGGCTCCATCTAATTCTAGTATTTTGTTATTAGTGCAAAATTCACAGGGGCTGGTTGCTTCTTGTAATGCCCGAAAACATATTTTTCCTACGGGATCAAAACCAAGAATGTTTGTCAGGTATTTATTCGCAAATAAAATTTTATTGGTATAAAGATCAGAGACATAAATAGATTCTTCAATACTGTCAAATATTGATAATAATTGATTGCGTTCTTGTTCTAATTGAGTTTTAGATATTTTCAGGTTATGTGTAAGAAAATAAGCAATTAATCCCAGTATGCTGCTGGGTAACCCTAATAGCATTATGGACGTGTAATGATGAAAATGGTGAAGTTCCTTGAAAACCTCTTGAAATCCACCTTTTAAAAAGTCTTCGAGAGAAGCTTCAATTAATCCTAGAATAGAACCGATAATAAAGAAGATAAAGACATAATAGATTATAGATTTAAACTTGATTTTCCCCATAAATATAGTGTATTTCGAAACTAATATTATGACAATATCCAAACGATAAAAGGCCGTATGTTTTATATGAAATCGATATAAGTGTTATAATATCAATCATGTGCGGACGATACAGCTTTATACCCAGTGAAAAACTATTTTTAAAATATAAAACTGTACAGACCAATTATGTATTTCTTCCGCGTTACAATGTTTGTCCAGGGGAAAATATGCCGGTAGTTTTCAAAAAAGGCAATGATAACTATTTTGCGGAAATGAAGTGGGGTCTTATTCCTTTTTGGGCAAAGGACAAAAAGATTGGTGACAATATGATTAATGCGCGTGCCGAAACAATTGAGGAAAAACCATCCTTTAAACAGCCCCTCAAAACAAAAAGATGCATTATTCCGGCATCTGGCTTTTATGAATGGAAACGAGAAGGGAAAGAGAATGTTCCCCACTATTTTAGTCCAGCTAATGATGCCTATTTTTCTTTTGCAGGTGTATATGATATTTGGAAAGATAAACATGAACAGGACATCTATTCCTATGCGATTATTACCACTCAAGCCAATGAAATAGTTGATAAAATACATGACAGGATGCCCGTTATATTAAATGAAGCAGGTGAAGAGCAGTGGCTACAAAATTCAAATTATCATTCTGTTTTGGGTTTATTAAAACCCTATGACTCAAAAAAAATGCAGGTATATCAGGTATCAAAAGAGGTAAATTCTTCTAAAATGGACTTAGCAGAATTTATTCTTCCTCAAGAATAGAAAAAGAATTAAACGGGAATTTCTAATTGAGGGATATTAAAGTTTGGTAAGCTATTGTGTCTCGCGTTTAGGCTGTCGGCAAGGTGAATCGTTCCAATACCGAAGCGTTTATTAAGCTCATCAATGCTTAAAAATAGTTGTTCTCTTTTCTCTATGGAAATATTCTGATCAAACAGTGAAAGTTGCATGTTTTTATTGGAACAGAGATTAATCAGTACGCAAATGGTTTGCCGATAGATCTTGCCACTACGGTAACAGGTTTCAAATAGTTCATTGGCAATGTGGACGATTTCCATTGGGTCTGCACTTGGACGGTTTAGCTTGGCTTTTTGCCCATAGGTTTGGAATTTTTGACTTTTTAAAGCAATAACAATACTTTTCGCAGCTAGATTGTATTTTCTGCATTTGGCAGTTGCTTCTTCGATGTTCTTTACCAATTGTGCAAAAACCTCATTTTTATCGGAAGTTGGATTAAATGTTTTTGCCTTGCTGATGCTTTGGTAGGATTCTTTTTTATTGGTATCGATCTTGTATATCTGCTCTCCTCGAAGTTCTTTGTATATCTCAACTTCTTTTTTAGTCAGTTTTTCTTCTACAAAAGGTAAGGGTTTCTGCGTAAAGTCATATGCTGTTTGGCATCCGTATTTTCTGAGCATTGAGGAGATATTCGGACCAATTCCCCATACTTTTTCAATGGGAGTTTTTTGTAGCAGGATATGAATGTGTTTTCCTTTAACGCAGGTAATGCCATTTGGTTTACGAAATTTTGAGCATAGTTTTGCCAGAGATTTAGTCAGACTGACGCCCACAGATACGGTAATGTCTAGTTCGCTAGTTATAGCTGACTGCATTTTTACGGCAATTTCCTGATAATTAGCGTTGAGAGTCCGACGAAGACCTGTAATATCGGCAAAGGCTTCGTCGATGGAATACTCTTCAACAATGGGTGTAAAACGACGCATAATACTGAACATTCGATGGGCAAAAAGCATATAGGCTTCGTAGTTTCCCGGGACAATAATACATTCCGGATAATTTTTTTTTATTAATCCGATTGGCATGCCTCGAGTAATTCCCAGCTTTTTTGCATCGGCGCTCATAGCAGAGGCAATGCCTCTTTCGCTACCGGTTACTAATGGTTTATTTTTGTAGCTATGGTTGAGGGATTGTTCAACGGAAGCAAAGAAGCTGTCTCCGTCAATGTGTACGATAGCTTGTGGCCATGAAACGAGAGTCAGTATTTCCTGCATACGGATACCACAATTCCGGCGATGGTTAATTCCTGTTTGGGATAGATGGGTGGGTATTTTGGATTAGCCGCTTCAAGAAAGATGTTTTTCCCGACTTTTCGATAGTATTTCATGGTCCATTCACCATCGACTTGGGCAATAACAATATCTCCGGAATGAACGGTTTTTCCTTTTTCTACTAGCACAAAATCCTTTGGCATAATGCCGGCATTTATCATGGAATCGCCTTTTACTTCCAGCATAAAAGTAGCTTGTGGTTTTGAGATAAGAAATTCGTCCAACGATAGGGATTGTTTCAGTTCTTCTTCTTCCGGTGTTGGGAACCCTGCGGTGACGCTACCAAGAAATTTAATTTTTTGATGAAAGAGATCGGTTGAGATTAGTTTTCCATTGAGCCCTCTCCTTATAAAATTAAGTTCAATGAGTTTATTTACAAGATAAACGGCAGAGTTCCGAGAGGAATAATCCAGAAGATCGGCAATTTCTTTAAGACTGGGAAGCCTGTCGTTATTAGCATAGAAACTTCGAAGTTTGTTTAGTGCATCGCTTATATTCATAAATCACCCTCCAATCTCTCTTTTGCTTTTCCCTACGTTTAATCCCGCTTTGTTATCGGAGATGGTAGTGTCGAAACGTCAGTAGTACAATTGTACAATAAAATTTAATATTTGAGAATAAAATATATTTTATTATTAAAAATACATCGGAAAAAGGGAATACAAGGGATTGAGTAAAAATAACGATACTAATGATAGATACGATAAAAGGTATAAGTGGGATTTTATAAATAGACGATTAAGGGCAAAAGGGTGATGTGTTAATGAGTGGTATAAATAATATAGGTCTAAGCAAATATTCTGAACCTGTTAATACAGTTATTCCAGCGACTCTAGGTGAAAATAGTTTTTCTAGTTCTAGTGGGATTGAGCCAATGTATGGATCTTCGCCGGACGAGACAGTTGTTGATGGTCTTGGTGGAGAGGAGTTGGTAGATACGAGAACAAATAACCAGAGATTTTTAGAAGACGGCTGGGATGCTTTATTTAACAATGATCCCGGTACAGTTATAAGAATAGAAGGTGCAACGATAACTATTGGTGAAGATGGCCTTGCTTTTTTGGAAGAAGATTCTGACCAGAATGGTTCAG
>Ga0154585_1046_pt4 | contig 13081 bp, 12 predicted proteins | sample RifGroF2_FD_116014 | JGI IMG/M metagenome (GOLD analysis project Ga0154585, IMG submission 116014) | Candidatus Margulisbacteria bacterium GWF2_35_9 | reverse complement strand
AGAAAAATCTAATTGGACTTTAGCGGTTGGAGTCCATCCTGAGTTCTGAACCATTTCACGAAATTGTTCACTGCTAATATTATCAACATCTCTTAATACATAATTAGTAGCTATCTTGCTTCTTTCTATTGCTGTCACCACTGGTATTTTTACTACTAATTTTATTTTTTGAAGTAACTCCTGTTTCAAGACATCATAGTTATTCATATCAAAACGATTATCCGGTTTCTGAATCCAATCAACAGCTCCGAGTTCAAGACATTTGATCGTTATGTCTGCACCTTTTCTTGTTAGGGCACTTACCATAATTACTGGTATATCGTATCTTTTTTTAATTACTTCAAGTGCTTCTAGACCGTTCATCCGAGGCATTTCAACATCAAGTGTAATTAAATCCGGTTTATAGGTGGTTAAAATTGACAATGCTGCTGCCCCGTCAACCGCTGTTTTGATTGTACCGATACTTGGATCCGAAGCGAGAATTTTGCTTAGAAACGATCGAATAAACAAGGAATCATCAACGACAAGAATATTTATTTTAGACTTCATATACTATAACTCCTGCAACACTCTTTCGATTAACGTTGAAACATCAACAATTAATGCGACGGTTCCGTCTCCAAGAATTGAAGCACCTGCTATTCCTGGAGAATCAACCAAGCTGTTGTCAAGAGATTTAATTACAACTTCCTGTTCACCAATTAACCCATCAACAACAAAACCAATTCGATGTTCAGCCATCCCAACTATTACTACCTGAACACGATCCTTTTTCCTATTTTCATTTCCGAGCTGGAATATTTCATCTAGTCTTAAAATATTAATGACTTCATTTCGTATTCGAATCGCTTCCTGATTTGCAATCTTGTAAATCTGTTTTTTTGTCACTTCCTCAATTGAAATAACATTAACCAGCGGTATTGCATAAACAGATTTTGTCACTCTCGTTAACAAGGTTGAAATAATAGCTAAGGTTAGAGGTAATTTTATCGCTAACGATGTGCCTTTCCCTTTTTCAGTCAGAATCTCAATGACACCATTTAGTCTTTCAACGTTTTTCTTAACAACATCCATACCCACTCCACGACCAGACAAATCTGATACCTGTTTTGCAGTGGAGAATCCTGGCAAGAAAATCAGATTTACGGCTTCTTTATCCGTCATATTTTTTGCATCATCCTCAAGAATTAAGCCTTTACTGATTGCTTTGGCTTTTAATGCATCAATATCGATTCCATTCCCCTCATCTTTAATTTCAATAATAATTGAACTACCTTGATGATACGCGTTCAATAAAATTGTTCCCTCTTCATGCTTTCCTGCAGCTCTTCTCTCTGAAACTGTTTCGATACCGTGATCAACGGAGTTCCTAACCAAATGCATAAGAGGATCACTTATCTCCTCAACGACAGATTTATCCAGTTCTGTATCTTTCCCTTGAATAACTAAGTTAATTTTTTTATCTAATTTTCTTGATAAATCTCTAACAACTCTTGGGAACTTATTAAACACTTGATCAATCGGTACCATTCTAAGCTGCATGATGCCTTCCTGCATTTCATTTGTAATTCTCATTAACTGGGAAATTGTTTCCTTTAACTCCGCCACCTTCGCATTTCGTCCGAATACTCGTTCCAAATCACTTTCCAACTGAACAAATCGAGCTTTATTAATAACAAGTTCTCCAGCCGTATTTAACAAACCATCAATTTTCTGACTATCCACTCGAATCGTTGTGGACAATTTTCTTTTGGGATCAGTATCTCTGGTACTATTAGTGGATGGCCGATCAGAAGCAGACTCAATTTCGAGTTCAGATTCTTCAGTATTTTCAGAATATGATAATTCTAGGATATCGTCTGGTTCTTCGACTTTCTGTTTTATTACTGGAATTGGAGTGGATTTTGCTACAGGCTTTTCTTCGTCTTCATATTGAGTATTTTTTGATGACAAGCTCACTATGCTTATACTTTTAACCTCTGGCATTACTAATTCATTCTTAATAACATCTTCTGTTACAATTGAAGAAAACAGTATTTTTACCTCACTAATTTCATCCTCTTCCAAATCTTCTTCTTTTGGATTAGACATAATTAACTCACCGAGTTCTTTCACTTTATTAAAAATCATAAACATAAAAAGAGAAATAACGTCACACTCATCACCAATCTTAACATCAACACCATAAAGGGTTAGATCAGGGTCATCGTTAATTTTTTCTATAGCCATTCTTTCTTCAACACTTATCTGAACACCCATGAACTCTGAAACACGATCAACCTCAATCGGTGGTAAATCTTTTGATTTTTCCTCGACAACTGTTGCTGTTAGTTCGAGTTCTATTCCGACAGGAGGGATTTCGATTTCCACTTCGGGTGCAATTTCCTCAACCACTTTCTTCGGTTTTTTTAATTTTTTTGCACCTTCTTCACTATTGGCTAATATATCTTTTAATTTTCCAGATACAATACTGATATTAGTATTAAACACACCACTATCTACTTCACCCATCAGATCCATGAGCACATCTAATACCTCAAACATCACATCTAAATGGCTAGATTCTAAGTTGAATTTTTTATCTCTTATTAGATCGAAAATGCTTTCGAGACTATGCGTCAGTTCAGTCATTTTATCGAAGCCGACGAGGCCTGAGCCTCCTTTAAGCGTGTGGGCTGCACGAAATACTTCGTTAATTATCTCTTCGTTTTTTTTATCTTTTTCTAAAGCTAAAAGACCATCATTTAGAATCCGAATCTGTTCTTCCGCTTCATCAATAAAATCTTGAATATCAATTTCAAATCCCATAGGTCTCTCTTCTACATCATATTCATACTGGAATCATTCACTTTTGAAAGATCCAATAATATGATCAAATTTTCATTTACTTTTCCAACACCTTTAATATAATTTGAGTCGACACCACCCACAATAGGAGACGGCGGTTCTACAAGACTTGCCGGTAATCTAAGTACTTTTGATACACCGTCTACAATCATACCGATAATTTTATCTTCAATTTCGACTACAATAATTCGAGTTTCCTTCGACTCATCCTGTACAGGTAAATTAAACCGTTTTCTCAAGTCGATAACAGGAATTACTTTTCCCCTAAGATTAATAACACCTTCAACATAATCTGCTGTTCTTGGAATTTCAGTAATATTTTCCATTCGAATAATTTCCTGAACGGCTAGAATATCAATACCATACATTTCTTCACCAAGCAGGAAAGTAACCAGTTGATAGATGTCCTCTTCCTTAGAAAATAACTCAGCATCTATATTCATCGCAAAATCATCTTTTCTAGAATCTTTTCCCATTTATGGCCCCCCTTTTACAGGTTTATAATTTTTTTCCCCAGTCATTATAAAACTCTGATTGTTCGCTTCCTATTAAGAAATTGTATGCGCTGGAATTCATTAAGTCAATGAAAACCGGAAAACTTATTGCAGGGATTTTACATATGCAATTGTTTCATTATTTGGTTTTTCTGTAAGCAAGAGAGACAACTTTTCCAATTTATCTTTTTCCGTATTTACAGACTCAACATTAATGACAGTACTCTCTTTAATAAATGTTTTCTCAATCTTAAAAAGCTTATCCGCTTTCACAGCTATTATTGGCAAATGAGTAATAATAATCAGCTGTTTATTAACCGACATTTGTTTTAACACATTTCCCATTTTTATCGCTATATCGCCACTGACTCCGGCATCAATTTCATCGAATATATAGACATTAATTGTAGAAGCACTCATTAATGCTGCTTTTAATGCCAACATGACTCTTGAAGTTTCTCCTCCCGACAGTTTATCAAATTGGTAAAAGTTGCTTCCGACATTCACTTTTATAAGAAAATTAAAATTATCATATCCATTTTCATCAATTTCATTTTTCTTAATGAATGATGCTGTTAAATCGGTTTTTCCCAATTTTAAATCCAATAGTTTAATTTTCATTTGATGCATGACTCTATCTGCAACTATTTGACGTACTGATGACAATTTTTCGGCAATCAGGTCAAGTTCACTTTTAATTTTTAATTTGTGATTTCTACTTTTCTCAATATCATGTTTATAATCATCCTGAGAAGATAAACGCTGCTCCATGTCATGCTGATAAGTAATAATTTCCTCAATACTTTTCCGATACTTTCTCTTTAGATCCTCTAATATATTGATGCGATCTTCAATATTATCAATACTCGTTTCATCCACCTCGCTGTATTGCTGCTCTTTTCTCGTAAATTCCCATAGGACATCATCCATATCTTTCAAGCTTATTTCAAAACGTTCCTTTAATCCTTTCAGGGACTCATCCTCTCCATATAAGTAGTTCAAACCGATCAATGCCTTTTCTCCACTTGAACAGGTTTCGTCCAATTGCAATCTGATGTTTTGTATTTTATTGACTAAGTTCATTTTTGTTTTATTATTCTTAAGTTCTTCGAATAGGGTTTTATCCTCATCTATCTGGGGATTGATCTTCTTAATTTCTTCCATCTGAAATTTATAAAAGTCGAGATCTACTTCAGAAATAATTTTTCGCTCTATGTCCTGTAGTTGTGATCTCAAATAGCTGTATTCATCAAACTTAATCCTAAATTCATTTAGAACGTCTTTTTCTTCCACGCTCATAAACCGATTTAAAATTCCAAGCTGATCTTCTTGAAATATGCTGTAATTATTCTGAGAATGAATATCTAATATTAATTCTGTGAGGATTTTAACGCTTTTTATTGAAGCGATTTCTCCATTTATGAAAAACTCCATTTTTTTATTAATGATGATACGAATTTCTAAAGTATTGCACTCATCACTGCTTTCAATTCCAGCGACATGTAAATTTTTTTTTAAACCGTCAACCTCAAATAAGATATTAATTACTGCTTCTTTCCCCCATTGGCCAACAACTTTTGATCCGGGTTTGAATCCTAATGGAATGGATAGAATATTTACTATCATACTTTTTCCAACACCAGATTCACCAATGATCACATTTAAATTGGGAGAAAATTCTAGCGTTGTTTTCTCTATAAACAGATAATTTTCAATACTTAGTTTTTTTAACATCTGTTCGTTATAGCTTCCCACTCCAGTTCAACTTGTTTCTAAGTCCATCGATAAACGTGTGCTTACTGAAACGAACAAAATTTATAAATTCATCTGAATAGCTGATGCTTATTTGTTTATTACTGAAATGAACAGGTTCGTTTCCATCGATCGAAAACCAATTATCTTTTCCTTTTGGAATAATTTTTATGGTATCTCCCGAAGAAACGACCAATGAACGTACCGTTAATGAATGGGAACATATGGGAGTGATAATAATAGCCTTTGTGTCAGGAAAAATGATCGGGCCACCTGCTGACAAATTATAGGCGGTTGACCCAGTAGATGTTGATAGGATAAGGCCATCGGCTTTGTAAGTTGTCAAATACATATCATTTAAATAGACTTCCAGCTCGATCATTTTGATTCCATTATTTTTTATGGTAATTTCATTTAAAGCCAACTGCTGTGATTTTTGATAGGTCATTTGCAACAAATGTCGTTCATCAAAAAAGTACGCTTCTTGTGTATAGTCCTCCAAGGCTTTTCTGATATCTTTACTTTGAACCTCTGCTAAAAACCCCAAGTTGCCTTTGCTGATCCCCAGCAAGGGAAGCCCGTACTGAAGCGCGACCATGGAAGCACGAAGGATTGTTCCGTCTCCTCCCAAGGTAATCATCAATTGATGATCCGATAATACTTTTATTTGAACATCCGTAACCTGAGTGACTTCAATCCCCATTTTTTCAATTTTAGCTACAACACTACTAATATCTGTTTTACTGATATTTTGATTATTCTCAAGATAGTACAATGCGACTTTATTCATTATAATTTCACTCTTTTCTGAGTATATACAGTGGTTCTACCCCATGAAAACAAGTAACTGGATTGATCTATAATTTGAAAATGATTTCCTGTCAGCGGAAAAGATAAGCTGATAACAATCGTTCCTTCTAAGACTTCTTCCTTTATTTTTTTCATTATTTTATTAACCGTACCTTTTTTAAACGTCGTCCAAGCTAAGTAAATTATAGCATATTCCGCCCATGAATAATCCAGAAAATCTCCCTCGATGACATCAATATCATTCAAATTCAATGCATGTTGAATTAAGTTGGCTTTATGAATAAGTTTCTGGTTTGAGTCAATTCCCATACTTCGAAACAGATACTGCAAATTTAAAAAAAACACTAGTCGACTATCTCCACAACCAACATCCAGAAAACTTTTTGGGTTGACGGTTGAGTTTTTTAATATTTTTTTTATTATTCGATTTATTGTAAATAATGGGGTGAACCCAAATATATGATCGTTCTCAGATTTTTTATTTACATAATAATAAGGAGAGAAAAAAAGATACTCAAGGGAAAAATAGAGATAAAATTTCCAAATTCGCGGTTTTAATATAACAAATAGAATCTCTCTTAAAAAAATATAAACCTGTAATAATCCATAATAAATAATCATATGTCAATTATATCATATGGGCCTCACGCCAAGAATCGATCCTTAAATAATCCCCCAGACACTAAGATGTCTTTCCCCCTTTGATAAAGGGGGCTAAAAATATTATGTAAAATATACTAATTTAAATCACTTTTTAATTAAACTTATAAAAATACCAAAGGAAACTGTTTTATTTTTTTAGAAAAATAGGTATGCTTAATAGTATGAATAAATCAGTCACTTTTTTTCTTAGCATTTTTTATTTCTTTTTTGCGGTCGTATGGGCGATTCTTTATGGGATGATCGCTGGATTTATTTTTAAGATAATCGCTACATGGGAAGACTTTTTTGTGATCAGCAATAAAGAGATACGCCAATGGAAACGATACTCCAAGCGTTCCTATGAAAAATACATTAACGAAAAAATATCAGCTAAAAAAGTAAAAGCATATGAAATTCCAACCGTTAGGGAAGCCATTAAAAAAGAAAACACCCGACAACCATTTCCCATCTATAATATTGTGGTTAATCTGATCGTTGCGATTATTTTAATGCCCTTTCGGGCAATAGCCGGATTCATAGAAGGTCCGATGATTGTATTTGATGATTTTAAACATTTTTGGGAGTTACGTATTGTTCGTAAAGACCCCAAAATATATTATGAAGAATTGTTCAAAATATAGTCATTGAAAAAGGAGAGACAGATGGAGAAAGAAAAGGTTCTGGTAGTTGAAGATCATTTAAAGCAAAACAAGATACTTTGTGATATTGTAGAAGAAGCTGGTTACACAGCGATTCCTGCCTTCAATGGCATCGAAGCATTTGCTCAACTTAGAAAACATCGACGTGGGCTAGGTTTTTTATCTAATAAAATTTCCTGTGTGTTACTCGATTGGAACATGCCAGAAATGAATGGGGAACAATTTATAAAAATACTTCGAAAAGAAGAACACCAAAAGACCTTTCGAAAATATATTCCGGTTGTTATTGTCAGTGCATATGATGAAGATGAAAAAAAAGAGCTTTCTGCTGATAGTTACTTTGGCATGGCCGCTGCTTATATTACAAAACCCTATAAAAAACCTGAAATTACAGACATTTTGAATCGAATTATTAAACAGAACGACAGCGAAACCTTAATCGAACTTAATCGAGAATATATTCTAAATAAATCACCAAAACAGCTCGAGGACGAGAAAAAATTACTAATGAAACTGGAAGCATACTATACCGGGGAAAACAATGAAGAAGCACTTGAATATATCGGCAAAATTCGTGATATCATTACAGTTGATTATGATAAATGTTTTTTCTCTGGTAACTATAAACCTGAACGGATGGAATTTTTACAACGCATAAAACTAATGTGCGACGAGGAACATAACGCTATTTTAACCAGCATGAAAATAAAATAAGATCAATATTACTCAGTGCGGATTGGGAGGCGAATGGTAAAGGTGGTGCCTTTACCAACTTCTGAATCGAAGCTGATATATCCTTGATGTTCCTCAATAATTCGATTTACTATTGTTAATCCCCAGCCTCTTCCACCGGTATCGTTTCCATACTCCGTTTGGTTACCGCTAATATATGGCTGCCATACTTTTGCTTTCATGTCGTCGGGGATACCTCTTCCGGTATCAGAAAATTTAATATAAATATCTTTCCCTTCCATATAACTCTTTATCGTAACAGTTCCACCATCTGGCATGGCTTCTCGTGCGTTTGCCATCAGGTTGGTAAACACCATCTGCATATCTCGGTACACTCCAAGTGTTTTTGGAAGTGGCATTAGCTCTTGTTTAACCGTGTATCCACTTGCCGGAATCAATTTTAAACATCCGTTAATGGCATCATTAATATCAAGAAGGGATTCGATCCGGTCTTCTAATCCATCACTCTTTGACAATCTGAGTGTTTCCTTAACAATACTTAGTGCATTATTTATTTCTTCAAATATTTCTTGTTTCTTTGGTTCATCCTCTGGCTTGGTATCTAAGGATTCCGTTAAATGCATAATACAATTCAGCGGTGTTCGAAGTTCATGGGAGAACTGACGGTGCAAATGCCCCACGGATTCATTTTTCTTTGAACGCAAAATCTGGATTTCGGCATCGTGCAAACGTTTCTGGTTGGCTAAAAAGTTCTTTTCTATTTTTTCATAGGGAGTTAGTTTATAAAAAATCGCAGAAACAAAGGTTTTTATTTGTTTAATAAAATCGAAATCCTTCTGACTGTATTCTTTTTGAGAACTTCGTTTTCCCATAATTATAATTCCTTCAAGTATTTCCGGCGATGACAAGGGCAATAAAATACATTGCTCATTTGCTTTGTAGCCTATCTGAATGAGCAATTTGCAAACATCTTTCTCTAAATTATCAAATAGCACATAACCGGGGTAGTTTTTTAAATAGCTAATTAACTTACTCTCTTTTTCCAAGCGAATGCTATTATCCGTCTCTTTATCCACTAACAGGTAATGGCTTAACATATTATCTGAATCTCTTACTGCAACAATAATGCTGGTTCGTTCAAGTTCAAAGGCATCGTAAAGCGTATCCTCGACATTGTTAATAATGGTTAATCGGTCGGATTCCTCAAAAAGATCATCGGAGAGTTTGGTTATTATTTTATCACTTTCATAATAGCCCCGAATAAATTTGCGTTTGGCGGTGGTAACCAGAAAATTGCTAAGGGGAATGGCTGTAAATGCCCAAAAAACGGAAAGTGCTAATATTGCAAGTAGTTGCAAAATTGGGATGGTCGCTAATCCATAAAATGCTAGCAATATCGATAAAAATATACCGGAAACGACCAATCCATAAGAAACCGTTCGAGTTACAGCTAATCGAATGTCCATGAGTTCGTGTTTGAGAATAGCGTAAGTCATAACTGTCAATAATATTAAAACACCCATTGGTCCAATTAACTCAAATTTATGTTTATTTAATATAGGCAAATATAAACTAAATATTGAGCCTATTGTATACGAAACCAAAAAGCCCATAAGCATTATAAATATTTGATTTTTACTTTCCTTATATTCCTTTTGGCCAAATTTCTTAAATAGAATAAATAAACTAATAAATACATAAAGAGCAAAATATAAACCAAATATCTTGTAATGAACACTAAACTCTCCATATCTAACTCCATTTCTAACAATTAATTCTTTAATATAGATATTAGAGAACGATATAAAACTAAAAAAAATACTTGGAATCCAAAGAAGGAGTACTTTGATTTTACTTAACTTAATTTGATTAACTGGAAAATACCATGAGAACATTATAAGCAAGGGCGGATGTAATGCAGCGAAAAATATTGTTAATCGTTGAGAGAAAAGAATTGATAAGCCATGATGAGAAGTGTATTCAATTAAAAAATTACCAAAAACATAGCCAGCAATAACCAGTGCTAATAGAAAAAATATTCGATGTGTTGAATTTGCGAATTTATTTAATAAAATAAATCCGCCAAGTATTAGAATCAAGGCTGTCGCTACTAATTCATAGTAATACACTATTTCCATTAAATGCTATTTTTTATAGATAAAAAACCTTGATCTTTTATATTGAAGGTACTCATCTCATAACCCTTTGGACCTAGTTCTTTTAATTCATCAACACTTCTTGTTATTAGGTTCCAATCTGCAGCGATATCAGCAAAAAAACCTATTGGGAATTCACTAAAACAACCAACTTCAATTTCGCCCCCGTTGTTTAATGATTTTGCTAAAACGCTTGTTAATCTTCTCACCATAATATCCGATAAATAATCAAATAGCCCAGCACTATAAATATAATCAATATCCTTAATACTTGTAAATTTATTTCTAAATCTAACAAAACTATAGATATTTATGTTTAAAGGGATTAGCTCAACAAACTTGGGTAATATAGGTTTTATTCTTGATGTTGCAAATTTTAGTGCATTTTTATCCATATCTATTAGGATAATTTTCTTAGGATAAATCTCTCGTCTAATTAATTCATAAATTTCAGTAGCAGGACCAGAAGCAACTGACATTATCGTTACATTATTCTTTTTATCCACTAATCCTTTAATTTTATTTACAAAATATTCTCTTCTCATCCGGACTGAAATACTTGATCTATCATTTACGACATATTTATGCAACATTTTCCCTAGCTTTGTTGTACCTTCATACTTATCAGCATACATTAATTCCATAGTAAGATAATCACCATCATATCCATTCGGTTTTTCAATAACTCGTTTTGTTACTTTTCCCTGTTTCCAGTAGTCATTTAAAAGATTTCTATATGATAGTTTATAATAATTAGCCAGTGAATCTGAAAGGTTATTTGTTATTTTTTTGCAATCTTTATGAAATTTTTCTATTACTTCTGTTACTTCAGGCATAAATCTATCATAATCCTTACTTTTTATATGGGTAAGATCTTTTTCCCATTTTTCTAATTGCATTACAAAAGATTCCAGTAAAAAATGATAAGTACTTTTCGTACTTAATTTCTTTTTCTGTGCGATCTTTAAATCTGGATTTAATATAACTTTTTGCGTTGTTAGTTCCTGTTTCTTTGTAACAGTTTCTGATTTTTTATTTCCCATTTTATACCCCTATATTAGATTGATACTAATATATCGTGTAATCACAGCAAAAATTGCAATTTTTTATGTATGTTCTAATTATACTCATAAAAGTTAATTTTAGTAGTTTTTAGAAAATAAATGGCTTTCAGGCGTTACCCTTCTATCTGGATTTTGCAAAATCCATCCACTTTGGAGGATGAGGTTTGATAGGAATCTGTATATTGGATTATTTTTAAGGTATAGTATTATTATGAAAAATTATTTCATTCTTTTTTTAATCATCGGCTTAACCATGAGCAATATTTCTGTCGGTCTTCGTTGGTTGCAAAAGGGAAAATACGAGAGAACCGAAATCACCAAACTTCGATATGTTACGTTTCTTATTATTCTAATTCCTGCAATTCTTTTAGTTGCCATTGGATTTATTATCGGTAAATTTTCACATCCTTAAGCCTTTTATTCGAAAAATGTAATACTTAAAATAATGCAAGAAAGCCTTGTAACAGAAAGAAATACATTGACTTTAACCTGCTAAAACTTTAAAATTTTGATAGTACTATTCATTAATCGAAAGGAGTCTATCATGACTAACAACAATCACAATGGTTTATATTTCATAATTGGTGCTTTAATCGGATGTATCGGAGGTATTTTATATGCTCCAAAACCAGGAAGAGAAACACGTGAAGCGATTAAGAAGACGATCGATGAACATCAGGATGCTATTGATAGAACAAAAGAATCTGCTGAAGATTTAATATATCGAACAAAAAGTCAAATTGAAGAACTGATTGATAATGTATCACAAAGTATTGAGTCAAAAATTCATAAAAAAGTTGGAGAAACTGGAAAGAAATAAGTTTAAAATTCTATGGAACTCACGGTACAAATATTAACTATTATTGTCGATGTACTGATCATCATATTTTTCTTGTTGATGATCATCATGGCTTTGCTATCCATTAAAACAATGAGGAAAATTTCAAAATTTGTTGATAACCTCTCGGATCTTCATTTCTGGTTATCCATATTTAAAAAAATTCCGACATCGCTTAGAAAAAAGAAGTAAGTATGCTAAGTGCTGCAGAGATTAGACAAAAGTTTCTTGATTACTTTAAAGATAACGGCCACAGTTTTCAAAAGAGCGCCTCTTTAATACCCGAAGACAAAACAGTTCTTTTGACTATTGCCGGCATGATTCCCTTTAAACCCTATTTTATGGGGAAGAAAAAACCGCCTTTTTCTCGTGCATGTTCTGCTCAAAAATGTATCCGGACGAATGATATCGATAATGTCGGTCATACTCCCAGACACCATACTTTTTTTGAAATGCTGGGCAATTTTTCCTTCGGTGATTATTTTAAAAAAGAAGCCATCCATTATGCTTGGGATTTTCTAACTCGGGTATTGGAAATTCCTAAAGAAAAATTGCATATTTCCATATTTAGAGATGATGATGAAGCCAATAATCTATGGCTTTCAGAAACCGATATTAGTAAAGACAGAATTTATCGTTTGGGAGAAAAAGATAATTTTTGGGAATCTGGCCCTACTGGACCATGTGGCCCCTGTTCCGAAATATATTATGATAATGGCCCAGACCCAGACTGCAAAGAAAGTAATTGTTCTCCGGGATGCGACTGCAACCGATTTGTGGAAGTATGGAATCTGGTATTTATGCAATACAACAAGGATGAAGTTGGAAAGCTAAGCCCCCTACCCAATCAAAATATTGACACTGGAATGGGGCTTGAACGCATTACATCTGTTCTTCAACATGTTAAATCCAATTTTGAAACCGATCTATTTACGCCAATCCTAAATAAAATTAAAATATTTACAGAGCATACGAATAACAAAACGGCGCTATATGTTATCGCAGACCATATACGGGCTTCTGTTTTCTTGATTGGAGATACGGTATATCCCGGGAACGAAGGACGAGGCTATATCCTAAAGAAAATTCTACGACGGGCCATTCGTTTTGGTAAACTACTGGGTAT
>Ga0154585_1017_pt2 | contig 13398 bp, 10 predicted proteins | sample RifGroF2_FD_116014 | JGI IMG/M metagenome (GOLD analysis project Ga0154585, IMG submission 116014) | Candidatus Margulisbacteria bacterium GWF2_35_9 | reverse complement strand
TGAAACCCAGTGTGCAGTCCCTTTTACTTTTCGGCCGTCTTTCGACCATCCACCTTTTGTTTCAGGATCGTAAGTGCAGTGAAGTTCAATAATTTCTCCTGATACTGGGTCCTTTATGACATCGTTACATTTGACATAGTAGGCATGCTTTAAACGAATCTCTGTACCGGGTGATAATCTGAAAAATTTTGCTGGTGGATTCTCTTTAAAGTCGTCCTTTTCTATATAGATTACTTTTGAGAATGGAACTTTTCGTGTGCCTGAATTTTCTTCCTCAGGATTGTTTTCTGCATCAAATTCTTCAACAAGATCATCAGGGTAGTTCGTGATAACTACTTTTAGTGGATCAATTACGGCCATCACTCTCTGTGCTTTTTTATTAAAATCTTCTCTTAAAAAATAGTTTAATAGTTCGATATCTACGGTACTGTTAAATTTTGCAACACCTATTCTTTCACAGAAATTTTTTATCGCGTCAGGTGAATAACCTCGTCGTCGCATTCCTGAAAGCGTCGGCATACGAGGGTCGCTCCAACCGCTGACATACTTTGACAATACCAACTCAAGCAATTTCCTCTTGCTAAGTACCGTATAAGTGATATTTAAGCGTGCAAATTCGATTTGGATTGGATGATGAATGTTTAACTGATCCAGAACCCAATCATATAATGGACGGTGATCTTCAAACTCCAATGTGCATACAGAATGCGTGATTCCTTCGATCGAATCACAAATTGGGTGGGTATAATCATACATCGGATAAATACACCACTTATTACCTGTCCGATGATGATCAGAATAAAGAATTCGATATAATACGGGATCTCTCATATTAAAATTGGGTGATGCCATATCTATTTTTGCTCTTAGAACGTGATCCCCTTCATTACAAGCGCCATCTTTCATTTTTTGAAAGAGATCTAAATTTTCTTCGATTGAACGATTGCGATAAGGGCTGTCTTTTCCAGGTATTGTGGGTGTGCCTCGGTGTTGTCTTATTTCTTCAGCACTTAAGCTGTCGACGTAGGCTTTGCCAGTTTCAATTAAATGAACCGCAAATTTATAAATATTTTCAAAGTAATCAGATGCATAAAATAATCGGTCATCCCAGTCGAAACCTAACCATTTTACATCTTCTTTGATTGAATCTACAAATTCCTGTTCTTCTTTACTTGGATTTGTGTCATCAAATCTTAGGTTACATAATCCATTATTACTATTTGCTAATCCGAAGTTTAGTGTAATTGATTTTGCATGACCAATATGTAAATATCCATTTGGTTCGGGTGGAAATCGGGTATGAACTTTGTTGTTATATTTTCCAGTTTTGTTATCTTCATCGATTATTTGTTGAATAAAGTTAGTTGGTTTAGGTGTTTCTTCGTCTGTCATAAATTCCTCATATTAATTGTCTTTCTTAATGTTGATAATATTAGCAGATTGTTTTATTAAAGTACAATAGGCAGCTTAGTTTATTACACACAAGCTTCAATCACTAAGCCATTTTTATCATCACTATAGTCAGAAAGAGTGAAGTCGCCATAATAATTAATTATTGAAAACAAATGGTCTTTTAATGTACTGACAAGATCTGCTTTGTAAATAGGGAGTAATAATTCTGAATTCTGAATTATTGAATGAGTTTCTTTTAGGGTCAATGTAGTATCAAATCTTATTTTGTTATTCTCTTTTCTATACTTTCGTTCAAAGGAAATTTCAGTATTATTTTTTGTTGGCAGTGATTCTATCTTATGTTTTGCTACCCAATCATAATTTACTAGCTGGATTAATAGCTTCCCATTTTTTTTAAGGAGTAGATGACATTTTGTAATAAAACTAATAAGGTCTGATTTATTATCTAAATGGGGGAGAGTGTTTCCGAAACAGACAATAATGTCGAAGGAATTCTTTATGAAATGTTTATGAATATCGTTCATATCCATTTTTTGAAAAATGATGTTCGCTTGTTTTGACTTTGAAAGATTGGTGTTTGCAATCGTGACCATCTCGTCACTATAATCGATGCCACTGACAGTTGCGCCACGTTCTGCAAGAGCAAGAGCTAAGTTGCCAGTTCCACAACCAATTTCTAATATGTTTTTTTGATTTATTGGATGTGCTTTTGATTCAATAAATTGAAGTTGATCCTCACTTAGAGGGAAAATAGTATCGTAATAACTAGATATTGATGAATAAAAACTCACCAAAAACCTTAATTAAAGCGATAGGCAAATTCAGCGCACATGCTACTTTCCTTGGTCGTAATATCCAAGCCGATTTCGAATAAAAGATTGGGTGTATCAAAGATTCCGAGCCAACCCACGTGAGCGAATCCACCAATAGAAGAGGTGTTCCCAACAGAGGCAATGGGTCCAAAGCTAAGAAAAACAGGATATCCTTTTCCTTTTTGAGTAATGATTTGATTTACTGAAGCGTAAATTAAAAAATTATTTTTGCCAGTTGTGACTTCTGCTCCATAACCCCATAACCACTGAGTATAAGATAAGGGTTGTTTATTGATACCGATAGCCATACCACCACCACGAGCTCCACCTCGGATACTGTAAGCACTAAAACTGAGACTCATTAATAGTAGACAGATTGCAATAATAGTTTTGTTCATAGCGATCTCCTTTAGATGATTAGTGAATATAGAATATCCTATTTCCCAGTCGAAAACAATATTTAAAGATTCTATATAGTCAGATTTGATAGATTCTTGTATAGTTTCTTATGGAATATATAAGGAGGTAAATGTGAAAAATAAAAGCAATTTTTTAATAAAGTTAGTAAGTACAATTATTTTATCCTCAGTTGTATTTGCTCATCCTCCTAGTAAAGTTAATTTGAGTGTGAGTTCCAACGTATTAGCAGTGATTGCTGACCATGAAGTAAAACAGCCTAAAAAGCACTTTATTTATGAAATTACAGTAAAACTGAATCGCAAGGATATTATTAGCCAAACATTGTCGGAACAAATTGGACATACTCAATCTGTCAGTTATACAATTCCCTCTTTAAAAAAGGGTGACCAGCTTACTGTTCAAGCTAGTTGTAACAAATTCGGGTCAAAAAAAGCCACATTAGTAATTAAATAAAAAGTTGCTTTTTTTGAAACTTTTTAATTGGTTGAGTTGTTTATAGTGTTAATGCAAGGAATAATATTTTTAAATGTTAAAAAATATCATTAAATACTTTACTCATCGTCATATGCTTTCAAATATGATCCTCATTGGGATCCTTTTAGGCGGGGTTTATTTTTGGAATCATACGCAAAAAGAAGAGTTACCCAATATTGCCATGGATACCTTGCGTATCAGTGCCAGTTATCCCGGTGCATCTCCTGAAGAAATTGAGTATTTTGTTACCAATCCGATTGAGGATGCGGTTAAAAACCTTGAAGGAGTAAGCGATGTATTCAGCGTTGCAAATTCTGGGGTAACAAATATTACCGTTGAGCTAGATGTCACTCCGAGGGAAAGAGCGGAAGTTATTAACAATATTAAAAGTTCTGTATTAAATGTTAAGCTACCAACGGAAGTGAGAGATGAACCGACTTTCAGAGAATTTAAAACTTCTCAGAAAGCAGTTTTAGATATATTTATTTATGATGAAAAAGCACCTTTTTTGTCTGATGCTAATCGAGAAATCATTCAAGCATATGCCGACTCGCTCGAAACACAATTATTAAATCTTAAGCAAGTTAATTCCATTTCTAAATCTGGTTATTTAGAACGAGAGATTCTTGTTAGAGTCGATCCTAAAAAAGCTCAAGCACACCAATTATCTTTCCCTGATATACTTGCCGAGATTAGAAAAAATAATATTCGAGTACCCGTTGGACAATTGTCGGATAAGGAAGAATCTAAAATCTCTATAAAAGCTGAAATGGATACCATCGATCTACTGAATGAGTTGTCGATACAGGGTGGATTTTCTAGCCCTTTGGTGAAATTAAAGGAAATTGCCGATATTTCATATTCCTATAAAGAAGCAAAGACAATCAGTAAAGTGAATGGGCGTCAGGCGATTCAACTAAATGTTGTTAAGGCGGTTGATTCTGGGATTATTGATTCAGTGGATGAGATTGTTAAGTTCGTAAAAAAATTCAATGAAATGAATCTTAAAAATACGTCGATTAAACTGATTACTCTTGACGATGAGTCCCAATCTGTCCGAGATAGGATTGCGCTCATTGTCCAAAATGGATTGATTGGATTTGTGTTGATTGTTGCACTGCTCATGATCTTTCTTGATTTTAAGTCTGGCTTTTGGGTGGCGATTGGAATTCCTTTTACTATTTGTTTTACTCTCGTTTTTGGGTCATTAGCAGGTTTTACTATAAATAATATAACGCTTGCTGCGATTATTGTTGTTATGGGGATGGTGGTAGACGATGCGATTGTTGTTGCTGAAAATGTATCCAGAATGAAAGCATCAGGAGAGGATCCGGATAGCGCATCAGTTGAGGGCACCCACAGTGTTTTTCTTCCCATAGTAGCTAGTGTAACTACAACTTGTCTTGCATTTGTTCCATTGTTATTTTTTTCTGGACGGATGTCTCGGATGATTGCTTCACTGCCGATTATCATTACTTTAATGCTGAGTGCAAGTTTGTTTGAATCGACCCTCTTATTGCCGGGACACTTGAACTTGAGATTTCCTTGGGAGAAGAAAATTAATAAGCCTAAAAAAGAAGCTCGTCATTGGTTTTATAAGGTGGAAGAAGTATATGGCCGATTAATCAAAAAATTATTAAAACGAAAATTACTCATACTACTGGCTTTTATTCTTTTGTTAGTTGGATCAGTCTATATATACAAATATAACATTAAATTTACAATGTTTCCAAATGAAGAAACAACAGAAATACTTATTAATGGAGAGGTTGGTGCAAACGCTACAAGGCTCCAGACTGCAGAAAAAGTATCAGAACTTGAAGATATTTTTCAAACTTATTTGGGGAAAGAAGTCGTCGGATTTAGAACCTCAGTTGCCAGCAGTTTCAGAGGTGGTGCTGTTCAGGAAAATAAATTTAGTATGAATATCGAGTTGTTTCCAAAGGATAAACGAACGAAGTCTGTTAAACAACTCTTAGCTGAATGGAAAACAAAGTATGATAAGTTGAGTGGCTATAAAGAGATTAGTGTTCGAAAAAGTCGATTTGGTCAATCAAGCGGCAGTCCAATCGAGATAGTCATACTGGAAAATAATAATAAAATAAGATTGGATATTGCCAATGAGGTATCTAATTATCTTAAAAACATTTCAGCTCTGAAAAATGTAGAAATTGAAAGTCCTATAAAAATCCCAGAGTATACAGTTAGCTTAAAGAAGGATTATCTAAAGAGAGTGGGGATTAATCCAGAATCCATCGGTACTGTGATGCGATCTGCGCTTGAAGGAACCACAATTTATACATTATTAAGAGATAACAAAGAAATAGATGTTCTTTTAACAACTAAACTTGAATACAATAACTCCATTGAAAAACTTCTTGGTATTCCGGTCGCTAATAATCAGAATTATCTTGTGCCACTTAGAACATTATTAACGGTAGATAAACAATATGTCGACAGTTCCATTAATCATGAGAAACAAAAGCGGACATCGAAGGTATATGCTGATTTTAAAGAAAATGGAGGGAAAACTCCTATTGAAATTGCAGATATCGTTGAGAAAGACTTGTTCCCCAATATTTTAGGAAAATATCCGACATCTATCATTTATTTTGGTGGCGAAGTAAAGGACAGCCGAGAAGCATCTGCGGATTTTCTCGTAGGAGGATTAATGGTTCTTAGTTTAATTTATTTTATATTGGCCTTATTGTTTAATTCCTTATCATATCCGCTGGTCATTATGCTTAGCATTCCGTTTGGTGTTATTGGTGTTATCTTGGCATATTATTTTCATGGATATCATCTGTTTGGTTTTTTTGCGGTTGTCGGAATTCTTGGTTTATCAGGGGTAGTTGTAAATGACTCTATTGTGATGCTTACAAAGCTTTCAAGAGAACAGGATGTTCATAAACGACTATTAACAGATACTGAAATTTCAGATATTGCAAAAACCAGACTTCGGGCAGTTATACTAACTACTGTAACGACGGTTGCCGGGTTATTCCCAACAGCTTATGGTATAGCCGGGTACGATTCTATGCTTTCCGAAATGATGTTTGCTATGGCGTGGGGGCTTATTTTCGCGACCGTAATTACACTTATTCTCATCCCAACCTTGTTTAGTGGCATTAATAGTTTAAAACGTATTTATTTGGGAGTGAAATCATGAGGGGAAAGAACTTTATAACAACTTTTTTTATATGCATATTGTTAACTAATTTTTCGGCTATGTATGCGCTGGATCAGATTTTAACGTTGCAGAACTTTTTACTCAATGCGATAAAAAATGATAAGGTGAAACAACTTGTGTTAGAAGAAAAATCATTGACGGCTAACTATGAGTTATCAAAGGAGATGGATGATTGGGTGTTTTCAATCAATGCAGGGAGTACCTTATTAATTTCAAATGGAAACGCTATGAAGCCGTCCATTGAAATAGTTGCATCGAAATTAAATTTAGACACTGGTACTCAATTGTCGGCAGCGTATAGCCGTTCATTTTCGTCAACCAGCAGCAAGGATCTGAACAAAGTATCGATGGCACTAAGTCAACCACTAATCCAGAATCATTTTGGCTATCAGAAGATACTTAAGGACAGCATGTTGAAACAGACTCGGGTGCTAAGTCGAATTCAAATTATAGAAAGTTATGAGACCTATTATGCAGAACTGATGAAACTTTATTATGATTGGTATTTAGCATATATTGAAAAAGAATCAGCTACACAGCTTTATAATGATTATGAGTTGTTGTATCAGGATATTCTTAAACGAAAAAAGAATCATATTGCAAGAGAAATTGATGTAAATAAAGTAAAGGTTCAATTATTAGAAAAACGCGAAAATCTAATGGATCAAAGGAGCAATTTTAAAACAGTTACCGAGAAAATATTAAATGAATTAAACACAAACGCCATAGATAGTACAATCCCATCTTTACCAGAATCAAATTCGATGGAAATATTTAAAGAAATGGATGTATTATTGTTAAAAAGTCGAACAGAAAGTGCCTTAAATATCGAAGCTATGATTAGTTCGATGAATGCGGAGTTAGCCCAAGATGACTTGAAAATGCCTTTGAATTTTGAAGCAAGTTATCAACTAACCAGTTATCCAGATGGGAGTAGCTCAGATCAAAGTACTCTTTATTCAGGATTGTCATTAGCGATTCCCTTTTATACTGGAAATGAAAAAGCGAGTGCGGTGTTATCACAGCAATCAAATCGACAACTCATTTTGGTTCAACAAGATACTCGTCGGGAATGGGTTAAAAATCTAAAGGAATTGCAACGTTCAATAACGGATGAAAACGCCTATCTGGAAATATATCTGAGAAAAGAGGAATATTTACAGTCTATCGCATATGATGAGAAAGAAAATTATTTGAGAGGTTTGGCTTCCCTTAACGAATTGATCCAAGCGATGAGTAATCTTGAGTTAGCAAGGAAGAAGTCTGTGTCTCATCAAGTTCTATTAGAAAAACAAAAGATTGACTGGTTAAATCTAACTGATCAGCTACTTATATCAGTTTTATAGATTTAATCAACTTTTTTTCTTGGGGATTGAATTTCGGCTTTTGCATTCATATTGATGATATGGTTGTTTAAGATTATTGAATTTGAAATAGTAACTTCTTCATTTTTGTTAGTATGTATCCGTGTGAACAGAATTGTTTTCTCAATTACTTGACCGATTGTCCCTGCAATTTGAACTTGATCACCGATTTTAAAGGGTCTCATATAGGTTAGCACTATCCCTGAAAATATATTAGATATTGAACTTGTTGCTCCTAATGAAAATAAAATACCGATAAATACTGCAATTCCAATAAAAGCAGGAGAACTTGATCCCGGAAGATAAGGAAATATAATAACGAGCATGAACGCCAAAATGATAAATCGTAATACTTTGTAGGTTGGTTCCGCCCATTCGGGATAAAAATTAGGTAAGGATAGGTTCTGTTTTTCAACTTCGAGGAAAAAGAATTTGACTACTTTCAATACGATGTATGTAACATAACTAATAATTAAGATGAGAAATAGATTCGGGAGGTAATTCAGTATGGAAGAAAATATATTGATGATTGGATTCCGGACATTTAAAAACATCCATTTAGACCAGCTTTTTGTTGAATGAAAAAAACTAAAAATAATCGTGAGATAAAAATAACCGATAATTAATGTAATAAGGTCCTTAATGAATTTAATAATTCCTTTTAAAATATTGTTTACAGGTATTCTTTCTAACAGTAAATGCAAAAATCGGAATGGAATATTTTTAAGTAAAACAGTGATTTCGGATACATGTTCTACTAAAACTAAAAATGCTTTAGTGTACCAATTATAAAACGAAAATACCAAGTAGGAGATAATCCCGACAGAAAGTATATTCAGCATTAGTAGTCTGGCAGTTTGGAATAACCCCCCAAATAAGAGGGCAGTACTGTAGGAGAGAAGCTTATAGAATAGCGAAAAATAAATAAGTATGGATACTCCTTTGATTAGAGACGTTATTGCAAGGAACGTATTATTATCATTCAATGGGTTTTGTTTGAACCCAGGTAGATGTTTTTGAATAAGACGAATAATTAAAGAATATAACCATTTAGCCATTTTCCATAAAATGAGGAGTGCGTATACTGAAAAAATGAGCAGGAGAAATCCTTTAATGTGTTGAGATAAGTGAACTTTTGTAAAAAGTGGAATTAATGATGTTGCATAAGAAAGATAGATATATAAGAAGTAGCAATTAAAAAATACAATAAAACTTTGAGTAAAAGAATACAAAAAAGTTAAAACCTTTTCATTTTGAAGATGACTTGGTAGAAAACTCAGATCTTTTGGAGACAACTTTTTTAGTTGTAAAAAGCCAAATAGTTTTACATTGGCTTTGATATACAAATAAAAAAGGATCGTAATTACATAAAAATAAATAAGCCATGTTAATGTTTTATTGGGTACATCCCAAGGCAACAAAATGTATATGGAATAGATCGCAAGAAACGCAATGATGAAACTAATGATGGTTTCGAAAAATGTCATTATCCATTGGAAAAATTGGTCACGTTGTTTTTTGTTAAATTGCAATGAACCGATTTTAAAATCCTCTTTATCATTGGCAATGACATTATCAATTAATTTTCTAAAAACAGAGTTGTTAATTCTTAGCAAGATATATGATAACAAGACAATACCCAATGATGCCATTCCAAAGAGATTTACTTTAAATTGGAAAGAATTTTGAAGGTTTGTCTGGTAGTAGTTGATAAGTGAATTCATCGAGTTGCTAATAAATGTCCTTAAAGAAGAAAATTCTGTGATGAGTTTTTTAAGAATACTTTGTGTAAAACTTAGCTTATCCATCTTAGTGGTATCGATTCTATTCCTATTCTACGAAACTATCAAGTATCATTATTTATGTGAGGGACAGGTAAATAAATCGAATGTTATACTTAACTGATGTTGCTTCATATATTATATGTTTTTATTGTCGGTAGCATCGCAGGATTTATTAATGTAAATGCGGGTGGGGGGTCTTTTTTAACCATTCCATTGCTTATTTTTATTGGACTTCCTCCAGGTATTGCAAATGGTACAAATCGGATCGGTGTATTTCTAATGTCGATAACGTCTATCATTACGTTTCGGCAAAAGGGTATTTCATATTTCCGCTTTAGTAGTTTTCTGGCAATACCTGCAATAATTGGCTCCTATTTGGGAGCAAGGGTGTCATTGCAGCTTTCTCCAACTTTATTTAAGCAGATTTTAGCGACACTCATGATTGTAATGCTTTTATTTATTTTGAAAAAACCAAAGCAGACGGAAACAGAACCCAAATTTAATATCTGGCAAAACATAGTTAGTTTTGTTGGGTTCTTTTTTATTGGGATTTATGGTGGATTTATTCAGGCCGGAGTCGGCTATTTTATGATAATTCTTCTAAGAGGAGTCCATGGACTGTCCCTTAAACAAATAAGCACTATACGTGTCACAGTTGTTTTTTTTATGATGATTATTCCAATTATGTTATTTGCCAGTAAAGGGCAAATTAATTGGAGTTATGGAGCAGCAATTGCATTGAGTACCTCTTTTGGAGGTTGGCTTGGCACTAAATGGAACGTGAAATATGGTGATCGAGGAATAAAATGGATACTTGCTTTCAGTTTGGTGATTTTAGCTGTACGTTTATTTATAACATAGATGTATCCAATATTGCTCGACATAGGAATAACAGCCTTGGTGTGCACCCCAAGGCCGTTATTCTACTTGCAACAACCGCAAAAATCTTTGCAACTTTCAATCATGTTTTGAAATGATTTGATTTTAGCTGAATCTTTGGGTTCTAGTTTTATCACAATGCCTGTGTCTGTTTTTTCAGTGGTGCAGTTTACTTTTTCTTTTATGTCACCACAGCAGTTGTTTTTATTCCACATATTTCTCACCTCCTTTCTTTTTATTAGTTCAATTGTATCAAAACTATCGAACAATATGTTTAAATTTTTTTATATAAAGTTCCTTATTAAAACTACTGCTTCTTTGTTAACCGAGCAAATTTGAGATTGTCCCTTGCGGATACATATAATTAACCCAGCATCTTGAAGTTCTTTTAAATGGTGAGATACAGTGGATCGCGATATGTCTAGGCATTCGCAGGCCATAGTAAAGGCTTTATCGATCCCTTTGCAACAGCCTTGGTCTATGATATTTTTATCGCATTGTTGCTCTTTATTATAGATAAGCATAAACAATTTTAACCGTTGCTCATTAGATAATGCTTTAAAAATCCTAGATAAGTTTAATTGTTCCATAACTATCGAACATTATACCATAAAATTAACCTTTTACAAGATATTAAAAAAAGATATTAAAAAAAGAATAATGAAGACTATGTTTTACATGTAAATGAGATTAATATTGTCATAAATTTCATAAATTGATTAAATAACACATTATGAAATATCTTCATATTGTGACTTTTTTTGCTGTTTTGATTTCATTTATTTTTAGCAGAAAGAAAACATTCCAATCATTAATTCTTGCAATAAAAAAAATGGCAGTTATCTTCCCCACTTTTTTAGGAATGCTTATTTCAATCTCCTTGATACTAAATCTTGTTCCAGATTCAATAATTATAAAATACTTGGGAACTGATAATTTATTGATGGGTAATGTTTATGCTGTACTACTGGGTTCTATTACTTTATTGCCGGGATTTATCGCATTCCCTTAAGATGGTATATTGCTTGGAAAGGTTGTTCCCTATATGGTTCTCTCTGCCTTTACTTCATCATTAATGATGGTTGGTGTTCTAACGTTTCCAGTAGAAAGAAAGTACTTTGGAACTAGAATAGCCCTTATTCGAAATATTATTGGTTTGGGTATTTCAATTTGTGTCGCTCTTGTAACGGGTATTTTTTATGGAGAGCTATTGTGAAAGCTAAATCAATTATACAGTCAATTTTTTTTTAGGCGATTTGGCTTTATCAAAAGTATATTCTATAAAAGCAGGAATGGAAGTCGGTCATAACTTCTTTCTTTTTTCAAAAACGATGTTATCAATTGTTCCCTTTGTGTTTATTCTTATCGGATTATTTGAGGTTTGAGTGGATAGAGAAATAATTGAAAAAAATCTTGGAAGTAACTCCGGTGTTGGCGGTTATCTCTGGGCTATTATATTATCTAAGACAACAGTTGGCGGAGTATTTATGGCCTTCCTAATTGCTCATGTTCTATACAAAAAAGGGGCAAGTTTATCCGTTGTTTTTACTTATGTTGGAGCAAGTGCTGTTTGTCGAATTCCAATGACAGTGTTTGAGGCTTCTTTGTTTGGAATTAAGTTTACAATAATACGATTAGTGGTATCCTTGCCTTTAGTTATTCTCAGTTCAATAATATTAGGAATGATTTTAAATCGTATCGATTACAGACTCTCTGAGGTCTAGTCTCTGTTTTTTTATATGGACTATTCGGTCGGATATTGTTCTCTTGTTTAATCAACTTTAAATAAGTTGAATTCGAGTGCCTTTGAATTGATTAATTTTTTCAATATAACATTTAATGTGATTAAAACAGGTATTATTAATAGGAAAAGTTTTTGTAAAGTATAGGTCTGCAAATAAGTGGATAAAATTGTTTAGTTCTAATGTATATTTGCTCCTGGCAGAGGAGTGAGGTGCTTTACCAATTAATTTTATTAGTTCAAGCAGATGACTATAATGTTGTTTGTATATAATGATGCCTTCACCACGAACTTGATGTTTGATCCGATTAATTTCCTGCTGCCAAGCTGGAGATCCAAGAACTTCCTTAAGAAGTCCGCCAACATCGTTTTGATAACGCGCGTTTAGTAGTTCTTTTTCGTTTGTTGAGTATGCTCGGTCCGCAAGTTTTATAACCAGATAGGTTTTGTAATTTTCTGCCCAACTTACAATTTGTTGTTTGTGTTTTGCGGGTATTATGCGAATACCAGTCCATTGAGGTTGCCCACTGCTGGAGCTGCTTGTCGTATTTATTTGATTATATTTTTCATATAATTTTGCAAGGTCCATGTAAAGGTGATCCATATGCTCAAGAAGTAACTCATGAGTGGTTATATAATCCCTAAGATTTATTATTTCCGACTCTTTGTCATTGATAGCATATTGATTGTTTTTTAGTGAATCAAGTTTATTCACGAACTCAACATCGGAATTATAAAGAACCTGTTGTCCAGTTCTTGTATCTTTTTTTGTTGGCTCGAAATGGTCGAGCTGTATATGTGGTATATAGTTTAGTATGCCTTGCACGTTTAAGCTCCAATTAATTTCACTAACTTCAATCACTACTATATCGAAATAAATGTGAGAAAATTTCACTATTTATAATTAAATAGAAAATATTGTTATAAGAATGGGGATTAATCTGGTTTTGTAATATGTTTTCTTTTCGCTAAAAGATCGCCATACTTTTCTTGTAAACAATCATCACATAGACCATGGGACCATTTAGCATCTGAAAAGTTTCGCAAAAAATCATCGAGGGGGATCCATTTATCATTTACTTTAACATTCTTACAATAGGAACACATATAAATGAATCCTTCCATGTACTTAATATGTTTAAGAAAACGATATGTAAGAGAGAGAGCAATGGCTCCAATAATGATAACTACAATTGTTTCTAATATGCTTTCTGCTATATTTACAGGAGTGGCTATTGTACCGAATAAAACATGAGGAAGGTCAAGAATTTCATCAACCCAAAAGAGAGTAATGATCGAGATTAAGATGATTACTTCATAG
>Ga0154585_1082_pt1 | contig 13419 bp, 11 predicted proteins | sample RifGroF2_FD_116014 | JGI IMG/M metagenome (GOLD analysis project Ga0154585, IMG submission 116014) | Candidatus Margulisbacteria bacterium GWF2_35_9 | reverse complement strand
CAGGCGACACTTTCAGCGACAACGGGCTGTTAAAATTTTCGCATCCTCTTACGCTGGATGAACTAGCCTGCAGATATCCAACTATGAAGATAGTTATCTGCCATCTCGGTAACCCGTGGGTGATGGATACTGCGGAACTGCTCTATAAGAATGAAAATGTTTACGCGGATCTTTCCGGGATCCTGATCGGCGATAAAGCGAGGTTTGATCTGTTCAGTTCTCAGGAACTGTTCATGAATATTTACAAGACCTGCTTTATTTTTGCCAACCGTTACGACAAACTTATGTACGGGTCAGACTGGCCCCTCGTCTCCATGAAGATCTATATTGATTTTATTAAACTGATGGTTCCGGAAAAGCATCATCAGAAGGTATTTTATGATAATGCTCTGAAAGTTTTTAAGAAGATCAAAAATATTTCTTGATTTTTTATTTATTTTACCTTAGATTCGGAGCTCGTTGCAAAAATTTACATAGATAGGTTCCCATACGGCTTGAAAAAGCGGGGCGGATAACCCGGAACCGGCTCTTATCTTTTTAAAAGTAAGCGGCACTTCGACGGCGAAATCAGATTGACAAATTTGTTTTCAAGGATTAAAAGTGAAAGGATAAGTGTAAACCACGAACTAAAGGAAATTGTTAAAATGAAAAGAAATAAATTATAAGTTGTAACTTACTTTAGTAAAACAACATCCTCTCTGCCGAAAATCAATTTTAGCAGTCGAATTACCTTAAAGCATAGTTACAATCCCTTCAAAACAAATACTAATATTAGTTTAAGTTTATTTTACTTAATGGACAAAATCACAATGATGGTTATTGATTTAAGATTACAAAAATACCACTTGCATAGTTTACACACAATCCGTATATTTTCGGGACAAAGACTATATACAGAATATCGGTCACGCACAAACTCCTCCCGTCAACCCACCGGGAGAAATCGCGCGTCTTTTTTATTTGTGCAGCCGAAAAAGATAAATGTTAAAAATGGAGAAAAAAATGACAGAGTTTAAACTCGTAGAGTACAACCCGAAATATGCGAAAGCGATAGCCGATATGTGGAATGTGAGCAAAGACGGTTGGAACGGAGAAGCAGATCATAAAACTGAGGAAAGCGTAAAAAGAAAAGAAGAAATTTCATCTCATTTGAATCTTTATCTTGCTTTAGACGGCGACAAAGTTATAGGATACTGTAAATTATCAAAATATTTTGCCGAAGAGAATACGCTTTATGTTGACCTATTGAACGTTGACCCCGCATATCACGGTAAGAAAGCAGGAAAGATGCTTGTTAAGAAATCAGTTGAAAGAACTATTGAACTCGGTTATCCGAGGATCGACCTTTTTACATGGGCAGGCAATACCAAAGCTGTTCCGATGTATAAAAAATGCGGCTTCTTCTGGGAGCAGATGGAAGGCGGTTCTACCCATTTAATGAACTTTATACCAACAGTAGTTCAGGCTGAATTATTCAGAGATTTCTTTAAAAAAGCCGACTGGTATGACGATTCCAACCGTAAGATAGAGCTAACCCCTGACGGCGTATCTGAGAACGGTTTTGACTATCTGACATATTCATGGCAGAAGGACGGCAAAAATCTGCTCGTCGAATTCGAGAAAACAGGCAGAGGCATCAGGCGTATTGAAACTGATGATTATTCTATTACAGCAAGCGTAATTAAGAACAAGCTCGTTTTCGGTAAAGATTATAAGATCACTTATGAGATCGTCAATAAAACCGGTAAAAAGTTAGAAGTTGAAATTCAAGGGTTGACGGATAAGAATATTAAGACAAAAGCGGATTTCAGCGGAAATATCAAAGGGCAAAAGACTGTTGAAGCACAGTTTCATCTTGATAAAATTGAAAAAGATCAGAGTATATGGCAGACACATCCATGCGTAATGTCCGAAATTTCAGTCAACGGTAAAAAGATCACCTTCAAGACAGGAATAAATCCGCAGTTCCCGCTCAAGCTGAAAGCAAATGAAAATTACACTCTAACTCATGCGGAAATTGAAAAAGACCTGTTATTGAATGTTGAGAACAATTTTGATGAGGACTGTACTTTTGAGATCAAATTCCCGAAAATGAAGGAAATAGATTTTCTTGAAAAGAAGAAGTCAATATTTTTGAAAAAAGGCGAAAGAAATACAGTCACGGTCAAGATCATACTGCATAATTCAGTGCTTATCAATAAGGAAATAGACCTGAAAGCAGTTTTCGCGAACGGCAGCAGCTATACATTCAGACAGAAATTCAATTTCGTAATAAGCACTTACGACGGAAAGCTGTACGGCGAAAATGACTACTATTATTATATGAGCTTCGGCAAATTCAGTTTCAGCCTGGATAAATTCATTGATAATAATCAGATGGTTTACAGGAGCATCAAAACTGATGTATGGAGCTATATGGGCGCACCGAAATTAGGCAAACCTTTCTCTTCTGAATTTGTAAGAAAAGCGCCTTATAAAAGCGAATATACCGACACCGATAATGCGATTCTATTGAAAGCTTTCTATAAATCGGATGATTTTCCTGGCTGCGAATTTACGCAGAACTTTAAGATGTACCGCAGCGGAATGCTTGAGCAATGGTATGAGATGATAAGCTTTCCTGCAGGCTCCGATAAAGTTACTTTATCATGCGAATTTGATATCGCCCGCCGTAAGGTAACAGTTCCTTATGAAAAAAGGCTTATTAAATATGACCAGAATGCCCATAATGATGTTTCTCTTGATAATATGGTTAATGATAAGATCAACGAGAACTGGATGTTCGGAGAAAGAGAAAAAGGCACGGTCGCTGTTATCTGGCCTAAAGAGTACAAAATAAAATTATGTTCATGGTTCCTATCCATTGAGCACAATTTTTCAAAAATAGGTCTTTTAAAGACAAAGCCTGTTATATTTGGCGTTGAAGTTTTCGATTCGGAAAAAGAAGTGCGTGAGTTCGCTCTTCATAAGGAACTCGAAAAAGAAAGAATTTATGACAGTTTTGATCTTGAGATCAATGGTGGAAATCCTTTCTGCGATAAAATAGTCAGCGGTGCGTATATTGATTCTAAGGACAAGCCTATTGATGCGACAGTCAGTATCAGCTCTGTTAATGATCCTTCATTAAATAAAGAACAGAAAGCTTTTCCGGAAGATAAGATCCATAAAATTGACTTTAAGTTCAAATTCAAAGGAAAACATCCGGTTGAACTTATAACTGCGAACGCCGATTACTATTCGAGAGAACTGAAAAAGACCAAAGCTGTCTTTATCAAAAGTAAAGGTGAAGTAGCCTTAAACAAAGTAAAAGCTGAAAAGAAATCTGTCTTTACTGCAAATAACGGTGTTCTTGAGATCAAGTCATCGCCTGAATTCGCGCCTTCAGTCTATTCATTAACTTATAAAGGCAGAGAATGGCTCGCTACGGATTATCCCGAAAGAACGAACAAATCGTGGTGGAATTCATGGTTCGGCGGAATTACCAACAGGCCTACAGTAATCAAAGAGCATCATTGGGTAGCTGAAAAAACGAAGGCTGCTTTTGTTAAAAAAAGCGATTCGCTCGGAAACATATGGGAAGGGATCAAACTGACTACGACTATGGAGAAATTCGATGCTCTGAAAGGTGTCACGGTCAAACAGTATTTCCTTATGATGCCAAAATCGCCTGTGCTTGCGGTCTATAGCGAAGTTATAAATAATAGCGGTTATTTTTATCCGGAATATAATCACATCGGAGGATATGCGTTCATTAACTACGACGGCGACATGAAGAATATTGTAACTAAAACCGTTGAAGACGGCAAAGAATCAGTCATAAAAAGCGGCTATGATACAGCTGAAATGAGTTTTAAGTCCCAACTTATAATGTTCAGGAATAAAACACGCAGTGAAATGCTTCACTTTTTCAACGGCATTGCGACAACATACGGCGAGCGCTATACGGATAACGCGGTCATTATGAACGCTTTTCATGAAACTCACAAAGTTAAGAACGGGCAAACGAAAGTCTTACCGCCCAAGTTCATAATATTCTCAGATATTGAGCTGACGGAAGCTAATTTATCCGATCTGCAGAATGTGAGATTTTGAAAAAAATGAGGTAAAAATAAAATGAATAAATATTTTGAAGCTAATAGAAATAATTGGAATGAACGGGTAGGCATTCATAAGAAGTCGAAATTCTACAATGTGGAAGGATTTCTTAAAGGTAAGAGTTCACTTGACAGTCTTGAGCTTGAAGAACTCGGAGATGTTAAAGGTAAGAAGCTGCTTCACCTGCAGTGCCATTTCGGAATGAGTACGCTTTCTCTTGCGAGGATGGGTGCGGAAGTCACCGGAGCTGATTTTTCTGATGAGGCGATCGAGTTTGCAAAAGAACTGACTAAGAAAACAGGGCTGAAAGCAGAATTCGTATGCTCAAATGTGCTTGAATTGAACGAGCATCTTAAAGGCGAATTCGATATTGTATTCGCTTCTTACGGTGTATTCTGCTGGATACCGGATCTAAGCAGGTGGTTTGAAATAGCTTCACACTTTCTGAAACCTGGCGGAAAACTGGTCATTCTTGATGGACACCCAACCAACCATTTGTTCGAATATAGCGAGCAAAAGAAAGAAATCGAAATGATCGGACCTTACTTCAATACGAAAGCACATCGTTATATAGAGGATTACACCTATACCGACGGTGACAAGAAGATGGTCAACAATGTCGAATACGAATGGGCTCATCCCTTTAGCGAGTTCGTCATGTCCGCAATCAACAACGGGCTCAGGATCACATCTGTAAAAGAATACCTGTACAGCTCGTACGAAATGTTCCCGAACATGAAAAAGATTAACGGAGGTTTGTGGATACTTGAAGGTTCCGATCTGCCGCTGACATTTTCTATGAAGTGTGTAAAGGAATAGATGTAAATATAAATATGGAGAAGTAAAAAATGAAAAACGATACCGACTACACCGATAATTCGCTCACAAAAGAGCAGGAAATGCAAATTGATGCTCTTTTCACTCAATACGATAACGCCGACACACCAGGCTGTGCAGTGGGTGTGATTCAGAACGGCAAATTTATTTACAAAAAAAGCTTCGGCATGGCCAATCTTGATTATGATATTCCGATTACTGCAGACAGCAAGTTTGATATAGGATCAGCAGCCAAACAATTTACTGCTGCAGGTATCGCACTTTTAGTTTTAGAAAAGAAGCTAAGCTTAAATGATGATATTAGAAAATATATCCCTGAGATGAATGATTTTGGCAATGTAATAACAATAGATCATTTACTGCACCATACAAGCGGTTTAAAAGACTATACAAGTCTGTTAAATTTATCCTTGAACGCTCAATTTTCTGAATTTTATTTTGACAATAATGATTGTTTAAATCTACTCTTTAAACAAAAAGATCTCAATTTTAAACCGGGAGAAATGCATTCTTATTCCAATTCAGGCTACCTTCTGCTTGGAGAAATTATAAGCCGTGTTAGTGGAATTTCTTTTGCTGAATATGTAACAGAAAAAATATTTAAGCCTATAGGCATGTACAATTCAATTATTGATGAAAATTCAAGGAAGGTTCAAAAAAATCGTGTTGCCAGTTATTACAAAATTGCTGATCACGACTTCTACCGTTTGCTTTGCACAAGCGATGATTTAGGTGCAAAAGGAGTTGTTACAACAATTAATGATTTATTACTGTGGGATCAAAATTTTTACACCGGTAAAGTTGGCGGTGATAATATGATTGAGATGTTAACAACTCAGGGACTATTAAATAACGGCGATCGTATAAATTATTGTTTGGGCTTAGAAGTAAATAATTATAAACACCTTCCAATTATAGGTCATGATGGCGGCTATCTTGGATTTACTGCTTCGATGATGCGTTTCCCTGAGCAAAATACAAGTATTATTGTTTTATGTAATTGTGCGGAAAACATATCCGGTTTAGCTTATATTATTGCCGATATTGTTTTGTCTTCTACAATTAATAGCTTTATTAAACCGGAAACACTAATGGAGACTAAACCGGAATTACAAATATTTAACTTAAATGTAGGTGAGTTAGATCGTTTTTGTGGGTCATTCTGGAGTGAAGAAAAAAAATTACAAAGAAAAATCTTTCTGAAAGATGGAAATCTGTTTTATTGGCGAAGTGAAGGCAGCGAATCAAAACTTGCACCGATTAGTAAAAATGAACTTGCAATAATAGGTAGTGCACATTTAGTTTTAAGGTATGAATTTAATAACGATTGTAAAAAATTCAGTTTTTTTGAAAACAATATCCTTAAAATGACACTCAATAGCTATGATCCTATAGAATTTAATGCAGAATACTTAACAAATTATGTCGGTAACTATTTTTGTGAAGAAATGGATGTTGTTTATAAATTGGAAATAGTATCTGACAAATTAGTATTGTTTTTAAAAGGTAAGCAGATATCTGAAATTCAAGCAGTCATGCCAAACCTGTTCAAGGTTCTTGAATGGGACTGTATTTTTGAATTTACCTACAATGACAAGCAAGAAATCGCCGGATTTCAATTAGATTCGGATAGAATAAAAAATATCAAATTCGTAAAACAATCTTGAATTCGATTAAAGGAGTAAAACATGTTAACAAAAGAAGATAAAGCATTGATAGAAAAAGCTAAATCTCTGGCAAAAGAAACAAATATAAAAAATGGGATTGTAAAAGAAGTAGGTTGTGTATTAATCACTGAAAAGGGTGAAACCTTTTTAGGTGTCAGCCTAAATCTGCCTTGTGGTATTGGTTTTTGCGCTGAGCATACTGCCATTTCACAAATGATAACTCAAACAGATGAAACTCACATAAAAATAATTGTAGCTGCTAGTGCTTGGGATGTATCTGCACCTTGCGGCAGATGCAGGGAATTGATAAATCTTTTAGATGAAAGAAATATGGAAACAGAAGTTATTGTTTCTGACGAAAAAAAAGTAAAATTGAAAGATTTACTTCCGTACAAATGGACTTAATATTGTAGGAGCTTGTTTAAAATGATAAAAATTCGAAGTATGAAAGAATCGGATATTTCAGTTATCTCTAAATACATCAGCGATTTAGGTTGGGGCTCAAAGACAGATACCTTGAAAAAGTATCTCTTTGAGCAGAGCTCTGGTGAAAGAGATATTTTCATTGCTGAATACGATGGAGAACTTGCTGCGTATGTAACTATTCTGTGGATACCGTCATATAAACCTTTTAATGAAAAGAACATACCTGAGATCAAAGATCTATTCGCTTTCTATGAGTACAGAAAAAAAGGCATCGCAACTCAACTGATGGATAAAGCAGAATCACGGATCAAAGAAAAAGGATATAAAACTGTTGGTCTCGGAGTAGGACTTTATTCAGATTACGGTACAGCTCAGAGAATGTATATAAAAAGAGGATACAATTTTGACGGTCTGGGCATTAATTATGACGGAGAAATTCTGAAATCCGGTATAGATGTTCGTGTCGATGACAGTCTCGGTTTGTGTTTAACGAAGGAGTTATGTTAAAGGAGTAAATTAAATGATACAAACAAAATTAATTCTTGTTGACGGGATTACCGGCTCAGGAAAATCTACAAGGGTACAAGATAAGTGTCCTTTCTGTTCAGGGAAAGCAAACATCTCTCAACTTGATGAAAAATTCCCTTATAAGATCAAGTGCTATAACGGGTGCGGGACCATCCGCTCTGATAAACTTGATTACTCTGCTGATATTACGGAACTTAGATTAAAATGGATTATTGCATACAATAAGAATTTAAATTTCAACGATATAATGAATTGTATAAATTCAGATATTTTGAATGAATTATTTTCTGAGCACGAACTGATCTTGAAAACAGTTACAGGATTCTCATTGACCGATCCGGAAATTGAAAATGCAGGAGGCTGTGACAGCCTTGATCCGTTATATCTGATCAAATCAGGGGAAGATAAATATTCTCTGAGACTTTATGACAGCAGAAGAGATCCCTCATCAATCATGGCAGAATTATTCTGTCTGGATACGCTAATCGAAAATAATATCCCGGTTGGAGAAACAATAACTGATTCAAAAGGAAATAAACTTCACCTGATCGAAGATACCGGCAGATATTGCGTTATGCGCAGATGGATAGATGGCAAACCGCTTTATAATGCCTTGAAAACAAATAATCCGGATGATCTAGCAGAAATGCTTGGCGATCTGATGGCAAAAATGCACAAGATTTCAGAAGAACTGATACTATCTGATGATCTTTCGGTTGAAAAAAGAGATTTTAGCTATTATGAGAGTTTGTTCAATGAGTATAAACAGTATGAGTTTGATTCTGATGATCAGAAAAACAGTTTTATCCGAAGCGGTGAGGAATTTTTAAAGATGCTGGCTGAAAACGGTCATGATCAAAGCTCTTACGGGATAATTCACGGTGATATAACATTCCGGAATCTGCTATATCATGATTCTAAGCTCATCCCTATTGATTTTATGAGCGTCAGACACGATCATTTTTTAACGGATATAGTCCAGCTGTTTCATTGCGATTTAACTGAAGAAAATAGAGAGGCATTTTGGAACAGTTACAAAAAGATCAGGCCTATACCGGATAACTGGCAGATACTGTTGCCCGTATTTCTCTCTGCCAGAGCTGCCGGACTCTCTAAAGTCAGAACATTTTTATAAAATAGAAGGTATATAATGAGCACTAACGAGCACATAAAAGAACAACTGAGCGAAGTAGTTTCTCACTGGGGAATAAAAACACTTAATGGCATAGAGAAGGTATGGGAGACAGATGTTTACAGCCTTAATCTACCGAATGGACATAAAGCAGTCCTTAAAAAAATCGGTGCGGCTAATGAAGATAATATCAGGCGTCACACATTCTGCCATGAAGTAATTAAGCATCTTTGTGTATATAAAATACCGGTGGCTTTGCCCATACCGGACAAAGAAGGAAATACTGTTGTAATACATGATGATCATTTATATATGCTGATGCCGTATGTGCAGCACAAAAAAAACACCGGTGAAAACGATCCTTCTGAATTTAGTCGGCGAATGTTCAACACCGGAAAATCTTTTGCTCTGATGCACAAAGCTCTCGTCTGCTACCCGGAAGATAAAATTAACGAACATGTATGGCGAGCTCCGTTGTCAGAAGAAATGATCAACTATCGCAGCAGTCAAATGTTGCCTTATCTTGATGGTGTTGATCGAATCAGAGTCGAACCGATATTAAACGACCTTGTTCCGCGCATGAACGAGGCATTTAGAGAATTAAGTGAACAGCTGATACATCGGGACTGCCATTACGCCAATATACTTCTCAATGACAATGACGAAGTAGCCGCATTCATAGACAATGACCATTTCAGCATCGGACCACGCATTCTTGATGTGGGTTATTTTCTGAATTCACTGTTAAAGTTCCATCCCGAAGGTTTTCTTGAACCTAAAGAGTGGTTAGAGTTTGTCAGTCCTTTCTTGAAAGGTTATATCAGCCATATTTCGTTGAATAAAATTGAAAAGAATGCACTACATTTGGCAACGATTTCTATACCTTTGCAGTTTGTAGGCTGGTGTTTTGAGACTGGTAGAACTGAATTGGGAAGATCAATGCTCTCAGCGATGGAATGGATGTACTTACATATAGATGAGATTCGACTGTGTGTAGAAGATGTAACGAAAACTAAGGAGAGATAATGTATTATTTAATTACAGGTGCAGCAGCTTCAGGAAAAACAACAATGGTTCGTAATCTGATTGAAAAACTACCGCATATTGAATGCCATGATTCAGATGAAATTTTGGTAATGGACGAAAAGGAAAGGTGCGAAGCGCTTGAAACATGGATCGGAAGAGCAGTGAAAGCTCAGGAAGAAGGAAAGGATTTCCTCTTGGTGGCGCATAGCCCTCTCGGAGAGTTCCTTGCCTCTCCTTCTGTTATAAAACTGGACGGTATTTCTGCCTGTTTACTTGATTGTAATGATTTTGTAAGAACTGCGAGATATCGAAGCCGTCCTCAAATGGAAGAATGGCCTTTGAATCAGGATACTCTCTGCTGGGCAGTTTGGCAAAGAATGCACGCAATAGAACCGGAGTGGGAACAGCATGTAATTGTAAAACCTGAACAAACTGATTATAAATGGGACCGCTGGACTAACTGGACAAAAGGCGATAAACGATGGGATGTCAAAATCATTGACAGCTCTTATTTGGCTCAGGAAGAAACATTAAAAATTCTGATTGATTGGGTTAATGCAAAAAAGAAAGAAAAGAATTATCTTACTATTGAATCAAAATGGTGGGAAAAATAGCATGAAGTACAAATATACTCAGAATGATAATTATGGCGATTTCGCGAGCGGGAAAGTTCTGTACAGTCTGCCGGGTGCGTCAGCCTTCCCTATCAGGCTGATGAGCGAGATATTTCAGCTTTGTTATGATCAGCTTAAAACAAAAGAAAAAGTTACGATCTTTGATCCATGTTGCGGAAGTGCATATCATCTTGCTGCATTAGGATTTCTTCATCCTGATAAGATCAAGAAAATCGTCTGTTCGGACATAAATCCCGACATTCTGAAATCAGCAAAAAAGAATCTAAGCTTGTTAACAGATGAAGGTATAAATATACGAATTTCCGAAATAAATAAAATGATATCCAATTATGGTAAAGATTCTCACAGAGAAGCTTTAGCCTGTGCAAGTAAACTTCAAAACTTAATTAAAGGTCATAATATTGAGACCCTCTGCTACCATAATGATATACTCGAATACGGTGCATTTGAAAAATTGATCGATGCTAATATAGATATAGTTTTTGCAGATACTCCTTATTCAAATCTTGAGCATTGGCAGGGAGAAACAGCTGACGACAACATTTTTTTGATGCTTGAGAATATGTTAAATATTGTGACCCATTCAACCGTAATTGCTATTGCTACGGATAAAAAGCAGGAAGTTGAACATGAGAAATTCTCTAGGATAAAGAAGCTTATTGTAGGTAAAAGAAAAATAACGATATTGAGAATGAAATAAAATGAAGGAGAATAAAATGGCAAAACACAACCATTGTATCATTACACTATTACAGCAAGCGATATTTTGTAACATCAAAAAGATACAAAATACTTGACATAGTAATTTTTTAGAGTTACATTATGCATAATATAACTTGAGGATTAAGTATGATAAATAATAGAATTTTATTGGACCAGCTTGATGCAAAAATATTAAGATTCAATGAAATTGAAGCTGTTACCGCTCCGGGCAAAGGCTGGATACACGCTATTCGCTCAGCGCTCAATATGACTCTGAATCAATTAGGAAAAAAGTTATCTCTATCAAGACAGAATTTGAAGGCTATGGAGGATAGAGAAACATTGGGCACCATTTCATTGAACGGTCTAAAGAAATTCGCTGAAGCAATGGATATGAAATTCGTTTACGGATTTATTCCAAAGGAGGGATCGCTGGAACAAATGATAGAGAAAAGAGCTTATGAAAAAGCTGAAGAAATTGTGCGCCGGACATCAGTCAATATGAGCCTTGAGGATCAGAAGAATTCTGAAGTAAGGCTTAAAAAAGCTGTCAGGGAAAGAGCTGAAGAAATAAAAAGGGAAATGCCGAGGTATTTATGGGATTAGAATTAGAATATGAATATGGTCAGACCCCAATATCGGAAGAAGAGAAAGAAGGCTTACTCATTAAGACAGTTTCGACAAGACGAGAGCTTGATGAATTCGAGCAGAATAATATTGAGTCGGCTGTTGAATGGTCTCTGAGGCGAAAGTTCAATTTAGGCAGGATACTTACGGAAGAGTTCATTTGCGAAGTTCACAGGCGCATGTTCGGAGATGTATGGGAATGGGCAGGAAAATTCAGAAAGACGAATAAGAATATCGGTGTAGATAAAGTTATGATCGGTACGGAGCTGAAAATTCTTTTTGATGACTGCAGATTCTGGATTGAGAACAAGACTTTTTCAGAAGACGAGATCGCAGTCAGATTCAAGCACAGGATAGTTAAGATACACCCCTTCGCGAACGGTAATGGCAGACATTCCAGATTGTGCGGTGATATTCTCGTGTCTCATGGTTTTAACAAGCCTGTATTCACATGGGGTTCTGCGAATTTAACTAAAGCCGGTAATACAAGAAAGATATATATTGATTCAGTAAGGAAAGCCGATCAGGATGCCATTAAACCTCTGCTTGAATTTGCCCGGAGTTAAGTGCTTATTAAATTAGTAAACATAGGCTCAAAATCGTATTCTGTACCGCATAATTGTCGTTTCGTCGCATTTTTATATGTTTAGATAATGATCAGTATTAGATTTCTAGTGAAAAAACGCATAGTCGAATTTATAAGAGGAGTTTAACGAATGAACAAAGTAATTTTACTGTTGATAATGACCTGCCAATGGCTTGGAGCTTTTACCATACCTTTTTCTGAGCAGCCTGTGATCACCGATGAAAATATGTGCACAGAGTTTTTTGATGCGGATAGTGCAGACACGCTGAAATGCGCTCAGGTTAACAAAATCTGGTTCTGGCACAACGGCGAAAAATTATTTATGCAGTGGGAAGCTGATATTGATTCAACTTTCGGCGAAAGCAGTTTCAGGAAACGGGATGATTTCTCAAACGACAACAACCTTCGTTTACAGATCATTACAGACGCCAATAAATGTTACGGATATGCTTTTTATGCGTATCCTCTGGGCGGAAGAACGGACGGTATCAGAACTGAGGATATGAATATTGACGGAGGGTGGAACAGCGGTTATACATATCAGAATAAATTTACTGATAAAAAGTGGACTTGCAATATGGAAATTCCTTTTAAAGATCTGCGATTTGGCGATGAAGCTCCATATAACTGGAAGATAATACTGTCAAGGTATGATAAACATCTGAATGCATTTTTTATTTGTCCATATTTAAGAATAACCTGGGGTAAAGATTATTTTAAAAAAGCGGAAGATGTTGTAATAAAAGAGAAAATAGCGGCTAACAGCAATATTCTTTTCCGTCCGTATTATTTAAAAAAATATGATATAAAAAATCAGAAATTTTCACCTGATCCTTCATACGATTTCGATAAGAACAAATTGAATGACCTCGACAATATCGGTTTTGACTTTTCTTATAATCCTAACAATGCGATCAAAGCCAAACTGAGCGTTAATCCGGATTTTTCTGACGCACCCTTGGATCTTGCGCAGAACACATTCAATATGCGTTACGCACCTTATTATGCCGAGAACCGGTATTTCTTCAACGAGGATCTCGATGCGTTCGGAGTAGGCAGCAGTTTGTTTTATACCAGAAATATTATGCAGCCGAATTATGCTTTTAAGGTCACAGGCAGTACTCCGGGCTGTTCTTACGGATTTTTGTCTTCAATGGA
>Ga0154585_1084_pt1 | contig 13486 bp, 11 predicted proteins | sample RifGroF2_FD_116014 | JGI IMG/M metagenome (GOLD analysis project Ga0154585, IMG submission 116014) | Candidatus Margulisbacteria bacterium GWF2_35_9 | reverse complement strand
TGATGGATCTTCGAGGAGGAGCTGCTTTGTTAATTGCTGCCTTAGCTGCTGATGGAGAAACAGAACTCTATAATACAGAGCATGTAGAAAGAGGTTATGACGGTATTAGTGAGAAACTAATTTCGTTGGGAGCAAATATTGTTTAATACTAAAAATATGTTTGCTCGACTGCAAGAAAAGAAAATTATTAATATTTTACTCAGTATTAATTACTCAAAGTTATTTACTTATTTATCATTTTGCATATATTTAATGTTTCTTATCAGTTTACTGTATTTACCCAAAAATCAGAATTTAAAAATTGGTATGCACAGTCCCAAACGGATTGTTACCCACAAGCAATATGAAATTCAAACGTCGTTTGATAAGGAAATATCGGATAAAATTTTAAAACAAAAAATTAATGATGTAAAAAAAGTTTATACGAGGGATCGTTCAGTTGAAGATAGCACCGAAAAACTTTTACTCAATTTTTTTGTTGAAATAAAGGAGAAAAGAGCAAATCGTCAGTCCACATTAAATATTCTGGAAAAAGTGCCTGTAAAAAGTAAAACCATCGATTTTTTATTAAAGCAGGATGAGGAGTCCATTGAAACAATCATACTCATCAGTCAACAACTGATTAAAAATATATATATTGAAGGGATACTGCTAAGCGAGGATATTGTTCCATATCTTCAAAGCAAATTTAAGGAAGTTAATTTATCAAGTCGTTATGAGCAGACGATTATTGATATTTTGTCCTTAACACTTAAACCGAATCTGGTAGATGATAATGAAACGACAAAAAGCAAAATAGATGCAATTAAAGCCAGTTTTATCCAACAAACAACTATTATAAAAAAAGGTCAGCCGATTGTATATGAGGGAGATGTTCTAACTCCATTAATTATGGAAATATTGGGGGAAATTGGTCTTTATCGAAAAGATATTAATTGGAAAAAAGTGATGCCCTTGTTTTTTGGTATTATTGGATTGGTCTTATTTCTTGAACGTATGATGACCTATTATGTCCGTCCAGATAATAAAAATTTAAAGCTGATATTTTCAATCGAATTTATATATATTCTAAACATATATGCCGTATATCTATTGGATTATTATAATATATTACCAAAGATGATTGAGCCGTCATATTTAATATTGGTCAGTTTCTTTTCTTTCTTGTTTTGTTTGCTAGTTAATGAAAAGTTATCTCTTCTGTTTTCATATTTTAATGTTATTTTAATGATCTTTTTATTTAATATGACGCCTATGGCGATATTGTATGTGTTGATTGCAACAATGATTACCAACTTTTTCCTACATAAATTTAAAACTCGTCGGGATTTAGCTTCCATCGGTTTTTTGATTGGAGTATTAACTGCAATTTTGATTGCTATTTTTGAAATACATTTAATCCCTAATACAATTAATCCGCTTCTACATATGTTTGAAATTTTTCTTATAAGTTTGATCTCGATTATATTTGCAATCGGCCCGCTGGAAGTATTCGAAGAAATATTTGATGTTACAACAGATCTTAAGCTTTTGGATTATGCTGATTTAAAGTTTGAATTAATGAAAAAATTGCTAAATGAATCTCCTGGAACGTATTATCATAGTTTGATGGTGTCTAATTTAGCTGAAGCCGCCGCTGAGAAGATCGGAGCAAATGGCATCCTCGCAAGGGTAGCGTCTTATTATCATGATATTGGTAAGTTAAAGAAACCGGAATATTTTATTGAAAATCAGAGTATTGATGAGAATCCGCATGATACTACTATGCCATCGCTCAGTGCATTAACCATACTCAGTCATCCGAAGGATGGGTTGGAAATGGCGAGAAAATATTCCCTTCCGAAAGAAATTCAAGACATTATTCTTCAGCATCATGGTACTAGTTTGCTGGTTTATTTTTATCATAAGATGCTTCGTATGACTGTTCATGATATTGTTGAAGAAAGCCAGTTCAGATACGATTGTCCGAAACCAAGAACAAAAGAAAGTGCCATTATTATGCTTGCGGATAGCGTGGAAGCATCAATCCGATCTATTGAAAAACCGTCACCGATTAAAATACGGGCGATGATAGAAAAAATTGTGAATGAGAAAATAGACGATGAACAATTGGATGAATCGAATTTAACTTTTTCTAACATAGAGGATATTAAGGATATATTCCTTAGTGTTATTACCAATCAGTATCATTCTAGAATCAAGTATCCAGATTCTAGCGACAAATCAGATGAAGATAAATCAAGTTAACATTAATGTAAATACAGATGCTTGTCTGGATCTCGAATATATTAATGAGGTAATCGTCAATATCAGTAGCCGTATCATTCTAGCTGATGGACAGGTGTCCCTGAGCTTCATCAATGATGTCGATATGTTGAAGCTAAACAGCGATTATCGATCGATAAACAAAACGACGGACGTTTTAACCTTCTGTATAGATGATGAGGATATTTTAGGTGATATTTATATATCACCTGATACGGTTCAAAAGAATGCCATTGAAAACAATATTGAATTTAAAGAGGAATTATCTCGCGTAATCGCACATGCATTTGCACATTTGGTTGGATATGATCATGAAACGGATGAAGAATATCATATTATGCATGATTATGAAGATTTTTTATTAACTCGATATGAAACGATTTAAGAACCGATTTTTTACAGATTCTTTGTTTAATGCAGTTAGAGGTTTTTTTGTAGCTGTCAGGCGGGAAAGAAATCTGAAAATACATATTTTAATCGCAATCATTGTGATTGTAGCAGGAGTTTATTTTAAGATAAGCCGCTTTGAATGGATTGCCATTGTTTTTGCAATTAATATTGTGATACTTTCTGAATTGATAAATACGGCTATTGAGCTTACAATTGATTTATATACTAAGAAATACCGAGAGACTGCAAAACTGGCAAAAGATATTGCAGCAGGTGCAGTTTTAGTTTCATCAACTTTAGCAATTGTCATCGGATTATTTGTATTTTATAATAAGGTTATAACGTTTATAGGGAATATATTGAGTGGAAGATAGTTCGTATATAATAGAGTTCTTATTTTTATTAATCCTGATTGTTTTATCAGCTTTCTTTTCTTCCGCAGAAACTTCACTAACATCTCTTACTCACCTGAAGCGAAAAAAGATCATCAGCCAGAATAAGCATAATGCCAAATTTATTGAAAAGTTATATAAAAAACCAGGGAAGATGCTCACAACAATACTGGTTGGGAATAATATCGTCAATATATTGGCCTCAATTGTAGCAACATTTATATTTGTCCAGTTGCTAAATAGTCAAGGAATCCATAATCAAGCAATCACCACCACAATAACGACAATTGTTATGACCATTATTTTATTATTATTTGGAGAGATAACTCCGAAATTACTTGCATTAAAAAATTCAGAAGAAATTGGTTTATTTTTGAGTCGACCGGTGTATTATTTCTCTATTATTTTTTCACCGATTATTACGATACTTAATAATATTTCAAAAGTAATTATCAAAATTACAGGTGGCCTTCGGTTAGAAAAAGATTCACTAGTTTCTGAAGAGGAAATCAAACTTATCATATCGATGGGGTTGCAGGAAGGGGTATTAGAGGAAGAAGAAGAAAAAATGCTGACATCGGTTATTGAGTTTGGAGATATTATTGTTAGGGAAGTCATGACTCCTCGAACCGATATAGTTGCGGCAGATTCAAAGGCATCCATACGAAAAATTATCAGTATGATTAAAGACTATGGGCACTCTCGAATTCCAGTTTATTCAAACCGAATGGATAATGTTATTGGGATTATTTATGCAAAAGATCTTCTCTCTGTTCCAGAGGAAAAACTGGATAGTATTGCATATGTTAAAGACTTTTTTAGAGAACCGTTTTTTGTTCCAGAGAGTAAGAAAATAGATGAACTTTTAAAAGAAATGCGCAAAGACAAAAAACAACATATTGCGATTGTTGTGGATGAATATGGCGGTGTTAGTGGTATCGTTACCATCGAAGATATTATTGAAGAAATCATTGGTGAAATTCGTGATGAATATGATTATAAAGAGGAGCATCTTATTGAGAAACAAGATGAAAATATATACTTGATACTCGGAGTGTTAAATGTATCTGATTTAAATAAGGAATTAAACTTAAATATTCCAGAGGAAGATGAATATGATTCAGTTGCGGGTTATGTTGTGAATAAATTAGGGAAGATTCCCGTAAAGGGTGATTGGTATGAAAATAAAAATTATAAGTTTACAATTATTCTTGTAGCTAAACGAAGAGTGGTTAAACTTAAGTTGGAAATTAAAACGAATGGAGAAAAAAATGACTAAATATGTGTTTATAACCGGTGGGGTAGTATCTTCTCTCGGAAAAGGAATCACCGCAGCTGCTCTTGGTACGGTATTAAAAAACAGAGGGGTAAAAGTACTTATTCAGAAACTGGACCCCTATTTAAATGTTGATCCGGGGACGATGTCTCCCTTCCAGCATGGAGAGGTTTTTGTTACCGATGATGGTGCTGAAACGGATTTAGATTTGGGACACTATGAACGATTTATTGATGAAAATCTTGGGCGAATTAATAATGTAACGACCGGAATGATTTATCACACGGTTCTTCAAAAAGAACGTCGTGGAGATTATCTGGGTGGTACAGTTCAGGTTATTCCTCACATTACGAATGAAATTAAAGATCGAATGAGACGAGTCGGGTCTGAAAATCATTGTGATGTTGTGATTATTGAAATCGGTGGTACGGTTGGGGACATCGAATCCTTACCTTTTTTAGAAGCCATCCGTCAATTTAGAAAAGAACTGGGAAGAGATAACTCGGTTCATATTCATGTTACCCTTGTGCCGTATTTGAAGTCATCCGGTGAATTTAAGACAAAACCAACACAACATAGTGTTAAAGAGTTGAGAAGTATTGGGATCCTTCCAGATATTATTGCCCTTCGAACTGAAAAACCGCTCAATAAAGATATAAAAGAAAAAGTCTCATTGTTTTGTGACGTAGAGAAAGATGCGGTTGTGGAAATGATAAATGTAAAATCTATTTACGAGGTTCCGCTAAATGTAGCAATGCAGAATCTGGATAATATTGTTGTCCGATATTTGAATTTAACTACAGGGGAGCGCGATCTAACCGTTTGGGAAGAAATCATCCGAAAAATGTATGGAGCTAAGAAAACGGTTAGTGTTGCTATTGTTGGTAAGTATGTTGGATTAAACGATTCTTATATATCTGTTGTTGAATCTATTCATCATGCGTGTACCGAACATGATCTTAAGGCAGATATTAAGTGGATCGATAGTGAGGAACTTGAAAGTAAAACAACTGCAGAAGTAAACGAGTTGTTATCATCTGTTCAAGGTATTGTTGTCCCAGGTGGATTTGGCTTGAGGGGAGTGGAAGGAAAGATTACTGCTATAAAATATGCGAGAGAAAATAAAGTGCCTTATCTTGGATTATGTTTGGGTATGCAGACTGCTGTAATAGAATTTGCTCGAAATGTGATGAATATGAAAGATGCTAACAGTAGCGAGTTTAATGAGAAAACACCGTTTCCAGTGATCGATTTATTGCCAGACCAGAAGTACATTTCCGATAAGGGCGGTACGATGAGATTGGGGATTTACCCATGTAAAATTAAGGATGATTCAAAATTACAAAAAATATATGGTGAAAAAGTTATATATGAAAGACATCGTCATCGATATGAATTTAATAATGTATTTCGAGATAACTTTGAATCAAAGGGATTTATGTTTTCAGGAACTTCTCCAGACGATCGGCTTGTTGAAGTGATTGAAATACCAGCTCATCCATTCTTTGTTGCCTCTCAGTTCCATCCGGAATTTAAGAGTCGTCCGACACGTCCACATCCGTTATTTTCCAGTTTCATCAGTGCGATAGTCGACTTATCGATTGATGGGTAAAATACGAATACTTGATACTGAGACAATTAATAAAATTGCCGCAGGAGAAGTAGTCAGTCGTCCTTTTTCAGTTGTTAAGGAATTAATTGAAAATTCGCTGGATGCCAATGCGACAAAAATTCGAATTACAGTTCAAAATGGTGGTAAATCCTTCATTGAAATTAGTGATGATGGCATTGGTATGGATGAAGAAGATGCTCAGTTATCATTTATTCGACATGCGACATCGAAACTATCATCCGTAGAAGACCTTTTTTTTCTAGAGTCTATGGGTTTCAGGGGAGAAGCTATCCCAAGTATTGCTGCTGTATCGAAGTTCACTATGCGAACAAAGAAGGCATCTAGTAAGACTGGGATTGAAATAGTCATCGAGGGTGGAAAACAGATTAGTCAGAATCAATTGGCTATTTCGGATGGTACGCTCATACAGATTAAAGATTTGTTCTATAATATTCCGGCACGATTAAAGTATTTAAAACAAGATCAAACTGAATTTATGCATATCTTAAAGTTTGTTTATGCTAGTTCCATCGCATGGCCGAATGTTTCCTTTCAGTTATATAACGGTTTAAAAAAAGTATTTGCTACAAGTGGTAATAATAATCTGGAAGAAGTCGTCTCGGAAGTATTTACTTATGATATCTTTAAACAAATGAGGAAAATTGAGTATCAACTTGATGAAATAGGTGTTACCGGATATATTTCTCTTCCATCCTGTACGAAAGTGGATCGGGATAAACAACTCTTTTTTGTGAATAAGCGTTACATTCAAAGCGATATTCTCGGCAAAGCGCTTCGAAATGCAATTGCAACTATTTTTCCTTCTCAACGGCATCCTTATTGTTTTCTTAATATTTCAATCGATCCATCTGAAGTCGATATTAATGTTCATCCTGCAAAGATGGAGGCAAAATTTGCAGATGAAAAAACAATTTATCGTGCTGTTTATCACTCTGTTCGAAATATTTTTGAAAAAGGATTTATTCCAACTCAACCTGAACCAGCACCGGAATCGTTTATTCGTGAGGGTGATGATAAAATCGTTCTATCACCACAATCATATTATAAAAAAGAGCCAATTGATCGATCGTTTAGTCCTGCAAGTATGGACATGATTTTTGGTGAGCCTGTCTCAAATGCAGATCACTATAATCCGTTAGAAACCTTTGATTATATTGAAAAAAAACAAGGAAATGACCGTCAAGTTGCTTCGGGTTTAATGCCAGTCATGCAGATACTAAATACGTACCTGCTTTTTTGGCATCAAGATCAATTATGGGTGATTGATCAACATATCGCACATGAACGAATCCTTTATGAAGCACTTAAAGAAAAGAAGCAAGAAGTGATCAGCCAAGAATTATTGTTGCCAGAAACTGTTTTTTTTGATAAAACAGAAGAAATCTTGTATCACGAAGTAAAAATTGTTTTATCAGAAATTGGGTTTAATATTGAAGCATTTGGTTCTGGTAGTTATATCATAAGATCGGTTCCACAGTTTTTAATTAATAAGAATATTAAAACTATGATTAAGGATATTATTAGTGAAACAACCGAAAAAGATGCGGGAAAAAAATATAATAATATATTAATTTCAATTGCATGTAAGGCTGCAGTGAAAGCTGGAGATAGCTTAACAAATATGGAAATGAACAAATTGGTAGCAGATTGGTTATGTGTAAAAAACAATATGAGTTGTCCTCATGGAAGACCTATTGCTAAAACATTTATGAAAACTGAAATCGATAAATGGTTTTCTAGGAGGTAGTTATGGTAAAAAATTTAGTGATTGTTGAGTCCCCCGCAAAAGCAAAAACTGTTTCGAAATATTTAGATGATAGTTATACAGTTAAAGCATCGATGGGTCATGTCGTGGACTTACCAACGAATGATTTGGGTGTGGATGTTGATAATGATTTTAATCCAACATATAAAGTGACGAAAGACAAAACCAAGATTGTTGCCGATTTAAAGAAAGCTGCCAAAGAAGCAGACTTTATTTGGCTAGCAACCGACGAAGATAGAGAAGGGGAAGCGATTGCTTGGCATATTTTAAATACCTTAAAAATAAAAGAAGATGAATATAATCGGATTGTGTTTCATGAAATTACAAAAACGGCTATTCTAAAATCGATTGAGAATCCTCGGAAAATTGATAATCAGCTCGTTAATGCTCAACAATCAAGACGTATTATTGATCGATTAGTGGGTTATAAATTATCCCCACTGTTATGGAAGAAAGTACGAAAAGGTTTAAGTGCTGGACGTGTACAATCCGTTGCCGTTCGATTTGTTGTCGAAAAGGAAGAAGAGATTAACAGCTTTGTCCCAAAAGAATCCTGGGATGTTAAAGGAAATGCATTAAATAAGGATAAGGTTAGTATTCCGATACTTCTCAATAAAGTGGATGATAAAAAGGTTAATTTATTAAACGAAGAGACCGTTATGAAAACCATTGAAACGTGCTTTGGTGATATTAAATTTAAACCTGTAAAAGGAAAAAAGGATACAGTACAGTATGAATGTGTTATCCCAAAAGGGACGGAGTTATTAGTTAGTAAAGTAAATAAAAAAGTACTGACACGACAACCAGCACCGCCTTTTACTACATCGACATTACAACAGGAAGCACACCGGAAACATGGTTATGCAGTTGGTCAAACCATGAGACTGGCACAAAAACTCTATGAAGGTATTGACCTAAAACAAGGTCGTGTTGGATTAATTACCTATATGAGAACGGATTCACTAAATCTTGCGGATGAGTCATTATTGCAAATCAGTTCATATATACAAGAAACCTACGGCAAAGATTATTCCATCCAAAATTATCGTACTTATAAAACAAAAACCAAAGGAGCTCAAGAAGCCCATGAGGCAATTCGTCCAGTGGATATAAGGATTGTTCCTGAAACACTAAAAGGTGAATTAGAGCCTCAGCTTCTTAAACTTTACACACTTATCTGGAAACGAACCATCGCAACACAAATGCAAGAAGCTGAAATTGAAAATACAACAATCAGCATGGTGCTTGATAAAAACAAAAAAGTTGAGTTTACTGCTTCTGGTGAAGTGATTACCTTTGATGGCTTTATGAAATTATATATTGAAGATACTGATGATGAGAATGAAGATGAAGATGTAACACGTCTGCCGATAATGGAAAAAGGGGAAAAAGTAACACTAGATTTTTTAAATGCCATTCAGAAGTTTAGCAGACCCCCAGCCAGATACACAGAAGCGTCTCTTGTTAAAAAACTCGAGAGTGAAGGAATTGGAAGACCATCTACTTATGCTCCGACTATTTCCACAGTCATAGCAAGAGGTTATATCGAAAAGGATAAAAAACATCTATTTCCTACAGAATTAGCCATTATCGTTACAAAATTTTTATTAGAATATTTTGATGATATTTTGAACTACAAGTTTACTGCAAATCTTGAGGAAAGTTTTGACGATATTGCATTAGGGAATAAAGACTGGAAAAAAATTATAAACGAATTCTATGTGCCATTTAATGAAAAGCTGGAATTTACATATAAGAATGCTAAAAAATATGCTGAGGAAACCGACGAAAAGTGTCCAGATTGTGGTAAGGATCTTATTATTAGAATGAGTAAATATGGTAAATTTTTATCATGTTCTTCATATCCAGAATGTAAGTATACTCGTAACGTAGGATCTACTGATGAAAAAGAAAATCCGGAACCGGAAAAAGTCGGTGAAAATTGCCCACAATGTGGCAGTGAGATGATTTACAAAACAGGTCGATTCGGACGATTCATTGCCTGTTCAAATTATCCGACTTGCAAGCATATTAAGAAACAAAAAACGGTGCTCGAAGGAGTAAAATGTCCTAAATGTGGTGGCGATGTATTGGAAAAACGAACAAAGCGAGGGAGAACATTTTTTGGTTGTGATGCTTACCCAAAATGTGATTTTGCAGCATGGAAAAAAGAAGATATAAAATAAATTCTAATAATGAAAAAGATGGTGGGTTCAGGAAACTGATAACAAAAAACATCAGTCTTAAACTCTTAGCTTTTTTATTGGCCATTGTTATGTGGCTGATTGCACGAACCAACTTCGGCTAAGATGTTTGTTGCGAAGACGATTAATGCGTATCAGGAATACTATGAAAACACGTTTAAATCTGGCCAGATTGGGTTTGTCCCGACGATGGGCTTTTTGCATGACGGACATATTTCATTAGTCAGAGAATCGGTAAAAAATAATGATTTTACCGTTGTCAGTATCTTTGTTAACCCTAAACAGTTCGGTCAAAATGAAGATCTAGCTGCATACCCGAAAGATTTTAATCGGGATCGGGAACGTCTTGAAACAGAAGGGGTAGATCTTTTGTTTTTTCCTGACGAAGTGGAAATTTATCCTGAAAAAAATCAACTAAGTATCCACATATTACCTGAGTTTACAAACATCTTATGTGGTCGATTCAGAGATAGTCACTTCGAAGGAGTCGCGCTAGTTGTATTAAAATTGTTTAATATTATTCGTCCAGATAATGCTTATTTTGGGCAGAAGGATTATCAGCAATTCCAGCTGATACAGACAATGATTGATGAGTTTAATCTAGCTATAAAATTGCATGCCATGCCCATTATCCGTGAAAAAAGTGGTTTGGCTATGAGTTCGAGAAACAGCTATTTATCGCCATCGGATAAGTTGTTGGCTGCAAATATTTACAAAGGATTGCTCCATATAGAAGAACAGGTGATGGCCAATAACTTGTCTTTAAAAGATGTATCGCTAGAGTATACAAACTATTTAAAATTAAAATCTGATAAAATGAAAATGCAATACATCGAGGTCTATGACCGCCGTTTAAAGCCCCTTTCTCAGCTTGAAACAGGTAATATGTTTATGGGAACTGCCGTGTTTATAGGTAATGTTCGGTTGATTGATAATATATTGTTTTAACCTATTTTCCATAGATGTGCCTTAATTAAATCATCTCAAAAATTCAAGACAAGCCTTTTCTTTTACTTCCAAACCCTTTATTAAGAGTCACTTTGAAGGGAGTCTTAATAAAATAAAAAATATACCAGAAAAAATAGATGCAAAATATAATGCAGATTAAGCGATATAGCTTATAGAGTTCGCTAAAGACAAACAAGGGGGGAAATAATGAATGATATATCAAGTTTTTTTAATAAAATAGGTACTTCAATCAAAGAAGCATTTAGTGATGATGATGAGGATAGCACAACAACAACAACAACTAGTAGTACTGGTATTTCTCAAACATATGGAACGATTGATCCTTCATGTAGTACAACAACATCAAGTTTAGAAGATACTACCAGTACAGGAAGTGCTACTAGTTCTACAAGTACTTCTACAAGCAGTACAACAAGTAGTACTGATATTTCAAGTACAGACTTGTCGGGTACATATACCGATATTCTTAACGCAATAGCATCCGGAGACTACTTGTCTTTAATTGATAAGGTAGCTGCAGTTGCAGGTGATTCTGCTCTTAAGGAAAAATTAATTGCTGCAGCGAGTGACCCTACAGTGGTCGCGGCAGTTGAAGCAGCAACAGGGAATCCGGATATTGGAACTTTATTATCTGCAGCAGCAAATGATACAGTCTTTGTCGATGCATTGATCGATGTTGCCACCAAAGTAGCCGCGAATCAAGATGTGAGAAATGCGCTTACGGGGCCAGATTATGATATCCAGACGATAATAGATGCAGCTTCCAGTGATGAGGCATTACTGGATTCAGTGGGGACACTATCAACAGCTACCAAGAATAATCCACAGGTTTATGCTGCAGTGCAGGCCTCTGGTCATGCGGATATTTTAGATCAAATGTCTGCAGCATCGGATAACTCTGGGTTGTTAAGTGCACTGTCATCAATATCAGGATTATTTAGTTAATAAATGCTTAGAAAAATTTGACGATATTTTAGTAAAAAAATGCCGATAAAAGATTTATAGGTAAAAAAAGTGGGGGGTGGATAAAGAGTTTAGTTGTATAAATAAAAGTTAATACTAGCAGATACTTAGAAAAAATAAAAAAGGGGGAGAAAATATGTCAATGTTAGCAAATTTTGTAAATTCAAATTCTGGTGCTGCAGCATCGTTTGCATCAATGGGAATGAGTACTGGTGCAGAAGCTACAGCGAATGGGGCGAGCGCTATTGGGGCATCGTATGCTTCATCAAATTCGGGTGGATCTTCAAATTCAATTAATTGTTCATATGCATCTGCCAATGGATATCTTGCAGCTAATCCGGATGTCAGTGCTTGGGCAAATACCCAAGTTGCGAGTGGTACCTTCGGGTCTGTGGAAGATGCAGCCGCTTCACATATTTCGACTAATGGGTGTTATGAAAATCGACCAGGATTACCAGGGTTTGACGATATAGCGGCACCAACGGCAATCTCTTCAGAATCTGAAGCATTTTTTAGATCTCAGACAAATGGTGTCTACATACAGGGGATAATGTCTGTTAATCAAAATCAAAATAGTAATTTAGATGATGCAGCGGAAATGTATGCAGCATATGGTAGCTACAGTGCTGAAGATCAACCATCAGCAACTGTTTTTAGCAATCAAAACGGTGTCTAGTATTTAGTTTCTTTTCTATTTTAGTGATTGTTTGATACAAAGCCCTCTCTGGAAGATAAAAAATCCCAGAGGGGGCTTTTTTAATAGAGCTCCTCTGTCTAGATATTCTGTTTTTAACATCCCACCCCCTAATGGGGACTCACTTCGAAGGGAGAATTAAAGTAATGAAAATAAAAAACCGTATCTATTTTTCAAATAATTTGTAACAGACTTACATGTCATGATGTTCTTGACCTAAAAACATCAGAAAGAATCAATGCATAAAAAGTATTAAGATTGACGATAGTATATATGAAATAGAAAAAATAAAAAAGGGGGAGAAAATATGTCGTTATTATCAAATTTTATAAATTCAAATTCTGGTGCTGCAGCATCGTTTGCATCAATGGGAATGAGTACTGGTGCAGCAGCTACAGCGAATGGAGCGAGTGCTCTTGGGGCAGAGTATGCTTCATCAAATAACCAAATAGTTGGTTCAAATGCACTTAATTGTTCATATGCGTCTGCAAATGGATATCTTGCTGCAAATCCAGATGTTAGTTCATGGGCTTCAGCAGAAGTAGCAAAAGGAACCTTCGGGTCTGTGGAAGACGCAGCCGCTTCTCATATTTCGACTAATGGGTGTTATGAAAATCGACCAGGATTACCTGGATTTGACGATATAACTGCACCAACGGCAATGTCAACAGAGACTGAAGACTTTTTCAAATCTCAGTCAAATGGTGTCTATATACAGGGAATAATGTCTGTTAATCAAAATCAAAATAGTAATATGGATGATGCAGCGGAAATGTATGCAGCAAATGGTAGCTATGATATAGAAGATGATCCAACAAGTGTTTGGTACAATGGTAATTGTCCTTCTGGTGGTTCAGCAACCTAGTATTTAGTTTCTTTTCTATTTTAGTGATTGTTTGATACAAAGCCCTCTCTGGAAGATAAAAAATCCCAGA
>Ga0154585_1083_pt1 | contig 13504 bp, 9 predicted proteins | sample RifGroF2_FD_116014 | JGI IMG/M metagenome (GOLD analysis project Ga0154585, IMG submission 116014) | Candidatus Margulisbacteria bacterium GWF2_35_9 | reverse complement strand
AACGGATTTAGGGTCGATACCAAGATAAGAGGCAATTTCATCATTGGAGAGACAGATGGCAGCCATTTGAAAGGCTTTGTCATAAAGAGAATAGTCAGTACTTGATAGAATACGAACGAGTTCCTCTTTTAAATCTGGGTCCATGTCTTCAGGAAGGTTAATGGGATTAGAATCTGATTCACTAAAAGGAATTATTCCTGAATCCTCTTCTGTCAGGTCTGTGGATAGTGAATTTGGTGTGGATGTAGAATCAGAAGATTTTTTTAAAAACTCATCAACTTCCAGCATGGAGATACCTAATAGATTTGAAATTCTTTCATAGGATAGTTTTATTGCGGACAATCTAATTGCTTTTTCTTGTTTAGTGGTTTCTGAGTTTGCCATAATTCCTTTTTGAAGAATTTTCGCATCTTCGGCTAAATCTTTCTTAATAGCCGCTTCCATTGGAGATATAACAGGTGCAGTGTTTAGGAATAAGTTCATTTCATCTTGGCTTAAAGCAAGTCCATCCATACTGATTGATTGACTTGCTGCTGGTTTTGGATTTTTTTTACGGTCTTTTGTAGCTGCTGCTATTCTTGCTTCCAGTTCAGCTTCAGTTAATTTTGGTGGGTCATTACTGATTGGTGTTTCTTCCGGTTCGGGTTCAACTTCAACTGTTTCATCCGCATCAATGGTTATTGTCTCTTCGCTCGAGTTATTCGTTGATTTATTTTTATTTTTTCTGATTAACATAATGATGGTTAATGTTAAAAGAGCGATGATCACAACGAGCACAAGAATAAGTTTAATTATTTTAAAGTTTATCGGTTTTTTCTGCTTTAATTCTTTTTGTTTTTTAGTATTGCTTGAGCTTGTTAATTGTTTTGTTTTTGCCTCAGTTTTCAATGGTTTAGTTGATTCTATTATTTCTGACTTATTATCTATTTGAGGGGAGGTCTCCTCTGATTTTATAATCGTATTTATTCGATTCATTTTTCCAATCCAGTTTGTTAATAGGCTTTTTATGGGGAGGCCATAAAATTGTATTTCCTCTGGGTAAATGGATAGAATATTTTGACTCTCAACAGAAATAGAGTAAATATTTAAAGTCATGGATAGTGATAGTTTACCAATATCCTCAGGGTTTTTAATATGTTGATTTAGTAGCAATACCGTGTTTTCAGATCGATCCTTAATACTTTGATATTCCCCTTTCTCAAGAATGCGAATGAGAGGATAATGATGAAAACTTATAATAGCGATATCTTTATTGCCATAAATGGATTGTTTGGTTTCAAATGGTGCATCAAGTGAAAAACACATTGATAGTAGTGCAATAAATACAGTTAGAAAAATTTTCCTCATTGGTGCCCCTCAAAATTATTGTACTCTATACTTTGTAATGAGTTCAATATATTTTGGACTTTAGCAAATGAGTTTAGGGTAGTTCTTTGGATGGGTCATCATATTTAAGGGCCGTGATTTTATAGTCGTTAAGTTTGTCAATAAATGCAACATAGGGGCTATCGTTTTGAATAGCAAACGATACATTACGAGCATTGTTGATCTGGGGGCCAGTAGATAGTTTATACCGATTAATGGTAATCCACTTGTTTTTAATTAACAGTTTAATGGTAAGCTCATTTTCATTGTCTGTGTTTATATAGGTTGCAAATAATTTGTTTTTGTAAAACTGAATAGTCGTGAAATTTGTTTTTTCAAAGCATAACGGATCTGTGCCAACAAGAATCCAGTTTTCACCATTAAATTTTTTTACTTTTGTTTCAGTAATATTGGCAGATTTAACTGGGCGGGAGAAAAGCACATGATCGACAAAAGCAATATAGGGCGTATTATTTAATATTTGTAGAGATGGGTAGCTAGCCGTTCCTTCCGAAATTTCACTGCCGACGGAATTCCAGTATATGCCATCAAATCTTTTAACAATTAATTTATAGTCTGATTCGTCCACATAAGCAATATAGGGAATACCGCTTTCAATTTTTAACGATGTAAAACGGATTGAACCCTTATGAACCGGATCTATCCCAAGGGAAACCCAGTCATTATGGACAAATTTCATTACTTTTAGTTCAGTTTTCTCATTCTTTTCTATAAACGCAATGTAGGGGACATTATTAAACACACACAGTGAAATATCAGATGTTTTCCCTTTCGATAATTTTGGATTACTTAATGTATCCCACTTATTATTATCAAACACTTTAACCGTCAGGCTGTAATTATTTGCTTTATCTGCGTAAGCAATATAGGGTGTATTATTATCTACAAATAAGGATAAATAATATGCTTCATCGGTAGATAGGGTTTTATCTCCTACGTAGTCCCAATCGGAACCATTATATTTTTTTACGGATACTTTAAAATGATTAGCATGATCGATATAGGCAATATAAGGAGTGTTATTGCTTACAAATAAGGCTGGAAACTCTGCAACCCCTTCGGAGATAGTACTTTTACCAAGTCGATTCCATTTTTTTTTGACCTTGGCTTTTTTTAACAAATCGTCATCCCCAAAATTTTTAGGAGAAGAATACATGGGAAAAGTAGCTTTATCTGCTTTATGACTATTGCTCCGTCCTATTATGTAAAAGAAAAAAAGAAAGAAGAGAATAATTATTAAAATAATGATTTTTTTGACAGTTTTTTTATCCATGATTTACAGTATATAATACTTTATCCTTTAACTTTATTGTATACAAAGAATTAAATTATCAATCGTTTTAAATGAATAATTCGTTTATAAGATAATTGAATTTGCTTTTTTTTGATAACTCCGCTTTCAATAGCTAGTTTGATAATATCGATAATTTTATCCGCTAAATGCGGGTCGAGAGTAAAATAATTTGCAAATAGCAAAATATCATTCCCAGCATTAATCGCATTTATAATAACGGTATTTAAATCAAAGGATTTACTGATCGCTCCCATTTGCAAATCATCTGTTATGATAATTCCCTTGTATTTCATATCATGACGGAGAATTTTTCCTAGATGGACTTTAGATAAGGATGCCGGAAATCGATCATCGATTGTTGAATTAAATAAGTGAGCCGACATAATAATGTTGACAGATTTTTCTTTTATTAAAGTTCGATAGGGTATGGATTCTAAATCGTTCCATGTGTGTGTAATGTCTGTAAATCCGAAATGGGAATCAGTTGTTGCGCTTCCATGGCCAGGGTAGTGTTTAAGTGTGGTTAAAACGTTTGCTTTTTTGTGGGCTAAAACAAAAGTGCGAGCATAATTTATGACAGTTTTCGGATCGCTTGAAAAACTACGATTTTTAAGACTGATGGCGGGTGATTTTGGATTTATATCCACATCGACGACGGGTGCAAAATTGAGGTTAAATCCAATATTCTTTAGCGTAATTGCCATAGTGTAATAGAGGTCAAACGCTTTTGCTGTGGATAAATGTTGTGCCACATATTTTGCGGAAGGGAATGTTTTAAAGCTTCTATTTGATTTTAGTCGGCTGACCTGTCCTCCCTCTTGATCAATTGCTATAAAGAGTGGCTCTTTTTTATCAAGGGCATTAATGCTTGAAATAAACTCTTTCACTTGATTGATGTTAATAATATTTCGATCAAAGAATACGACCCCTCCTATTTTATTTTGTATGATATTTCCTTTTATATCCTTAAACTTAGTATCATCAATCCGAGTTCCTTCAAATCCCAGCATAATCATTTGACCGATCATCTCATCAAGGCTGATGTCTTTGACCTGAGAAAAACTTTGTACGTTGGAGAGAATCAGAACTAGTCCCAATAATAGACTTAGAAATTTTGAATTTAGCATAGTATGTTTAGCACTTATTCCTTTCCTCGCATGTAGGATAATGATTAGGATGTTTATTGACAAATTTTACCAAATCAATAAAAATAACATACATCTTTTATGAAAAAAAAACTAGTAACATATTTCGCCATCCTGTATTAGTTCCGTATCTTAAAAAATACAAAAAATCGCTTTTTTTTGGTGCTGTTGCAGTATTTATAACAAACATATCGCTTCTTGCTATCCCTCAGTTAATACGTTTTGCAGTTGATAATCTGCGAAATAGTAATTTAGAATTATTTTATCGATACCTAGTGTTAATCGTGATAGTGGCGATATTGGCAGGTGTATTTCGATTTCTTATGAGAAATATTCTGTTTTCAACTGGACGAATAATAGAACAAGAAATAAGAAGCGATTTTTTTGCAGTTCTATTAAAATTACCGCAGGAATATTATCAGGAAAAAACAAGCGGAGATTTGCTCAGCAGAGCTCTTAATGATATGGATTCTCTTCGATATTTGTTTGGACATGTCATTATGCACATTATAAATATTGTGTCGGTTTTTTCTATCGCATTTATTTCGCTGTCCAGTATTAATCTCGGGTTGACCATTATTGCCATTACTCCCTTTCCACTACTGTTTTTCTTTACGAGTAAATTCTCTAAATCTTTTTATAAACATCACACGGAAGTGATGAGGCAAATGGGTTCATTAACAAATAACATCCAAGAGATGTTCTCATTAATTACCATTATAAAGGCGTATACACGAGAAGATCCGTTGCAAAAAGGTTTGAGCAGCATAATCAAGGGTTTGTTGATGCTAATATGCGGTTGGCAAAAGTGAGAGGTTTTTTTCATCCTATAATTGCTGCGTTTGCCTCATTATCTGTACTGGTTATCTTTTGGATCGGAGGTTATTTTGTTATTAAAAAAGTAATTACTATTGGAGAATTTATCGCGTTTAATGGCACCATCGGGTATTTATTAATGCCGACTATTTTTATTGGTTGGATTATGAGCATGCTACAGCGAAGTAGGGCCTCCTTAGAAAGGATCGGAGAGGTTATCGGGGAAGCTAATGTGCTACGGGATATTAATGTTGATAGCGGTATTAAGACTTTATCTGGGGACATTAGAATCGATAATTTAAGCTTCTCTTATAATAAAGAAAAGGAAATACTATCGAATTTCAGCTTGTCTATTAAATCAGGAGAAATGGTTGCAATTATTGGAGAGGTTGGAGTAGGAAAATCTACTGTAATCAATTTGATGCAACGTATTTATGCTCCACCGAAAAACAGTATATTTTATGATGGGAACGATGTTTTTAGAATCCCCCTAGAGATATTGCATGCGAATATCAATTATGTCAGTCAGGAGCCCCATATCTTTTCTGGTTCTATTCGAGATAACATTTCGTATATAGATCAGGTGGACACGACCTTGGATGCGATAATTTGGGCTGCAAAATTTGCTGATATTGCCAAGGATATAGAATCATTTCCAAATGCTTATGATACCTTAATTGGTGAGAACGGAATAACTCTTTCCGGTGGGCAGAAACAGCGTATTGCGTTAGCTAGAGCGATAATTAATCGTCCAAAAATACTGATGCTTGATAACGTATTTTCCGCGGTTGATACTGAAACAGAAGACAATATATTACAAAACTTATTACAGCTAAAAGGCCATATAACGACTATTATTGTGGCCCATCGAGTATCTACGTTGAAGCATTGTGACAAAATCATTCTATTGAAAGAGGGGATGGTGTTAGCGAGTGGTACACATGAGGAATTAATGCATAACAAGGATTATATGGATATTTATGAAAAACAAATTTAACACTACGTTTATAAAACTGTTCAAACGATTTTTTAAACAGAAGATATTACTCATGATTCTAATATTTGTCATGCTTTTGGTAATCGCATTTCAACTTAGCCCGCCGATATTGATTAAAATAGGAATAGATAAATATATTATGAAGGGTAATATCATCGGTTTAAATTTTATTGTATTAATCCTTGTGTGCATTTATTCCTTGGAATTTTTCTTATCGTTTATTGAAACATACATAACACAAAAACTGAGTCAGCAAATAATGGCAGAATTAAGGTCGGATCTTTTTAAAAAGATTGAAAAGCAAAATGCTTTATTTTTTGATCGGCACAAAGTTGGTGAGCTGGTTAGCAGGCTTACATCCGATATTTCAAATCTAGAGCAGTTATTTACCACCGGATTTTTAGATAGTTTTTTAAAAACAGTTATGATTATAGTGATCGTAATAATTCTGATAGTGTTGAATTTTAAGCTAGCAATAGTTGTTATTGCAGTTCTTCCATTTGTCTTAATGTTATTTGTCGGATTTTCTGCAATCGTGATGCCATTATATCGAAATCTTAGAGTTAATACAGCAAAACTTTCAGCCTTCATGAGAGAGAACATCACTGGAATGTCGGTGATTCAGAATTTTGGGAAGGAGAATGCACATCAAAAACAATTTAATGTTGTAAATGAAGAGTTGTCCTTTAATTATCGAAAAATTATCTCTTATTTTGCATTGTTTTTCCCCGCAATTGAGATAGCTTCAGCAGTCACTGTTGCGCTTGTTTTATTAGTGGGAGGGAAAATGATACTTTCAAGCATTCTAACCATAGGAACACTGGTTGCTTTTATTGATTATATTGATAAACTATTTTCCCCATTAAAAGAGTTATCAGAACGATATAACTTATTTCAAAGTGCATCTGCTTCTGCTGAGCGAATTTTTGATTTATTGGAAGATCAGGACAATATTGTGCAGGAGGGAAGGGAGTTATTCGTTAATCCAAAAGGCCATATCGAGTTTAAAAATGTCACGTTTTCCTATTTTCAGGAACCAGTATTAAAAACCATTAGTTTTTCCATTGAACCTGGAGAAAAAGTTGCATTTGTTGGTGCTACGGGTTCAGGAAAGAGCACGGTTTTAAAACTACTAATGAGGCTTTATGATTTGAATGAGGGGGAAATCCTAATAGATCATCATAAGTCTGATGAATACGAGTTAGGTTCACTTAGACGAGCGTTCGGATGGATAACTCAGGACCCACAAATATTTACAGCATCGGTTGCGGATAACATTAGTCTGTTTAACGATAATATAACGCTAGACGAAATCAAGATGGCTGCAAAAACGACTAAAGCTGATATTTTTATTGAGCAATTTGCTGAAAAGTATGACCATTTGCTCATTGAAAGAGGAGAGAATTTATCCGTAGGAGAAAAACAGCTAATTGCCATAACGCGTTTGGTTGCTAATCGAGCCAAGATTCTACTCCTTGATGAAGCAACCGCAAATATAGACGTATTAACCGAGAAATTAATTAATCAAAATTTAGAGCAATTAATGAAGTCCATGACGACAATTGTTGTGGCTCATCGGTTAGCCACCGTTAAAAATGTAGATCGAATTCTTGTGTTTGATAAAGGGCGGATTGTTGAAGAAGGCACCCACGATGAGCTACTTAAGCAAAAGGGTGTATACCACATGTTATATAAATATCAGTTTAAAAAGTAATCAATATCTGAAAATTAATGAAATTTATTTTCTGACAGTTCGATATATTAAATAGTATAACAAATCTATTAAAATATTTAATTAATTCATAGGAGTGTTTATGATTAACATTGTTAAAATATTATTGTTACTTTTATGTTTCGGTTGTGTTTTTGCAGAAAATATTAGACAGGCTGAAATTGATAAATTTATTAATCTGGCAATAAAACATGTCAATATGTATGAAATACAGAAACATCGTTTGGATGTTATCAACCCTGATTTAATAGCAACAAGATAAGGATAATAGAAAATCTAATTCATTTGTTGCCGGATACAAGGTCAATATATAAAATACTCACATAATAAAAAGATTGAGGACTTTATGTATATGACTAGAATATTATGTGGATTAATCGTTGTTCTTTCAACTGCTTTATTTCCTGTTATTGTAGAAAAACAGTTAGGGTACTCTGAACCCCAGATCATTGCAAGTGCTGCCATTCTCATTGATTATGAGACTGGTACGGTGTTGTATGAAAAAAATATAGATGAGAAGATATGCCCTGCTTCTTTAACTAAGTTAATGACAATACACTTAACACTCAAAAGAATTAAAGAAGGGACACTATCGTACGATGACATTGTGACAATTAAGAAAGAAGCAAGTGCTAAAAATATGCCGGCAGGGTCATCTTTGATGTATTTAGAAGAAGGTCAACAGGTTACAATCCGGACTTTATTAAAAGGTTTGGCTGTTGCATCTGGGAATGATGCAGCAGTCGCAATCGCACAGTTTTTATCTGGGAGTGTTGCTAATTTTGTTAAAGAAATGAATCAGGAGGTAATGCGATTAGGTTATAAATCTATGCATTTTGAAGATGCTTCGGGTCTTAGTGATCGGAACTATATAACGGCTAGAGAGTTTGGTGATTTCTGCCGATTTTACATTTATATGTATCCGCAGGCATTAAACGATATCAACTCCCTAAAATCTATTGTGTTTCCTGAAGAAGATCAATCCTCTAATCATAGTAAAGCTACTAAACATAGCATCAAACAGTACAATCGGAACCTGTCTTTGTGGACCTTTTTTGGAGCGGATGGTTTAAAAACAGGATATATTCGAGCATCAGGGTATAATATTGCCATTACGGCCCATCAGGAAGGCATGCGCTTAATTGCTGTTGTTCTTGGCGTATCGGATTCGTATCATAGCCCAGGTCGAGAGATGTTGGAAAAAGATGCGGAAGAGTTGTTATCTTATGGGTTTGAAAACTTTAGCGATGCTCCTCCGGTAGTACCGCAAGATTTTAAGAAAGTATATTGAATTTACTTTACAATAGATTGTTAAATATGCAATTACCGCTATAATAATTAATAGGGTTTTATAATGATAATTTTATAAAATATCTATTTATGAGGGGTTGGTATCGGTAATCTTATGTTAAAGCGTTCATGGCTATTATGGGGGGGATTATTCCTAATCAGTTCGATGCTATTTCCAAAAATGGATAGTCTCGATGTTGATGATTCGTTATCCAATAAGAATATTGCTCCTTATGTTCAGTATTTTGTTGATTCTGACGGTCTTTTAAAAATAAGTGATATTGAGTCCATATATCTAAATAATCAATTTAGATTGTCAAATGGCAATTTGAATTTCGGATATAGTCAAAAGGTTTATTGGTTTTGTTTTGAATTAAATAATCGTCAAGTTGAATTACATGAAATGTATTTGCAAATGGGATTCCCTTTTATTGATTCTATTGAAATGTATATTCAAAATTCCTTTGGAGAATATTCTAAATATGGATATGGAGATAAATATCCATTTAATAACCGTTCAATAAAGTTTAGAGATTTTATTATTCCCATTCCTCCGAAGAATGGTGTTACTCGATATTTTATACGAGTACAAAATGAAGGGAACATCTCCCTTCCTATTTCTTTGTGGAGTGAAAATTCATTTATTGATCATATTCAAAAAGAAAATAAAGCATTAGGAGTATACTATGGATTAATCCTTGTTATGATGTTGTTTAACCTTGTGCTTTTTATTCTAATGAAGGATATCGGCATGCTTTATTTTTCCATATTTATTTTTTTCTATTTTATGTTCCATATTCAATTTGATGGTATTGGGTTTCAGTATTTGTGGCCTAAAAACTTATTTTTACAGAGTTATTCTCTCCCGTGGTACGCTTATATGGCTGGAGCGTTTATCATTTTATTTATTCGAGAGGATTTAAAAACAAAGCGATTATTACCAAAAATAGATTTTCTTCTGAGAGGATATTTAATAATTACGACTATTTTAATTCTAATTTCGTTTTTGTTTAGTCGAACGCTGTATATCCAGATAGCTACTATTAGTTCAGTTTTATCTTCTTTCTTTGCTTTTGTTGTCTGTATTATTCGTTTAAGACAGAAATCTAAAACAGCGTTATTTTATTTTTTTGGCTACTTAGTATTTGTTCTGGGTGCAATTATTACCTTGCTTAGCATCTTTGGTGTCGTTAATATATCTTTCTGGTCCGAATGGAGTATTCAAATTGGATCAGTATTAATGGTCCTTGTTATCTCAATCGGAATGATTGATAAAATTAATAAATTAAAGTTGCAATATGACAAAAATGTATTGAGATTAAAAGACATATATGAACGATTGGCCGAGCGTTTCAAACAACTGGACAATAAGGTAGCTACTATAAAAAAATTGGCAAATTCCCTTTCGGAGATAACAAACGATCTTTCTATGAAAGTTGAGACTACAAATGACGGTATTTTACACACAGCTATAGCAGTTGATACTGTTGCAGAACAAACCGTTATGCAAAATAACATGGTAAACGACTTAAATAATAATATTCTTGAAATAATAGAGTTAATCATTGGGGTTGTAACTGAGGGTAGAAACCAATCAGAGTTACTAACTAATGCAGCTGAAAAAGTCATGTTTAATCATAAAGAAATATTGTATCAATCGGGTCAAGCAAGTAAACAGTCGGAGGATCTTGATCAAACAAAACTAGTTGTTAAAAATATGATTGAAGATGTTGAGATAATTACTGAAAAATCTACGAAGGTGGCAGAGAGTGCTTTAACTGCGATTAAAGTTGCCGAAGAGGGAGAACGGGTCGTAAATAATTCTGTCGATGGGATGAATATTATCAAAGAAAAAATCTTCAATATTGCAGAAAAAGTAGATTTTTTAAGTTCAAATACATTAAAGATTGAAGAGATTATTGAAGTCATTGATAATTTATCAAAACAAACGAATGTATTGTCCTTAAATGCCGCAATAGAAGCCTCTCGAGCAGGAGCACATGGATTGGGTTTTGCGGTTGTTGCAGAGGAGGTTCGTCATTTGGCAGAAAAATCGGTGGTGTTTACTAAGGAGATTATTGCGATTATTAATAATATTAGGTTTGATGCAGAAGAATTAAAAAAATCCATGGATAAAGGAATTGTTGAAGTAATGTTAGGATATGAACTAATCCAAAAGATGAGTAAGGCGTTTACTCGTATTATTGAGGATATTAGAAGAACGGTTGAAGAAATACAAAATATTTCTAGCTCATCGGAAGACTTGAGTCGAAAAAGTTCAACCGTTAAGGAAATGCTCAATACGATCTACAATAGTATTGACCATAACCTGACAACAATGGAACAGCTTTCAAATAATTCCGAGCAAATTGTAAGTTCAATCAAAATAATGAAACTGGCTTCAACACAGAACCAATTAGCTGCAAGTGAAATGAGTGAGAACTATCATGCAATAAGCAAGAAAATTGCCAGTATTTCAAGAATTTCAAAAGATAATACAACTGCTGCAGATCGAACATCTGTCATCACTGGAGATATGGCAAAATCAATTGGACTAATAAAAAATTTCATACTTGAACTGGATTTTATGACTGTTCAACTGCTAAAGCGTGGATGACTGGATGCGTAATGAATAAACACTATATGCGTATTTTTATTATTCTTTGTCTTATGATGAATAGTTTTCAATCTATATTTGCGCAAGACACGGTAACTCTTAGCGATACAGATGCGTACTATAGCATCACAACTTTTAGCGGGCTTTATGTGGATAAACATGCGCAAAAATCATTTGATGAGATAAAGGAATTAGACGATTTTAAATTAATTCAACATGAAATTGTAAATAATGGCAATACAAAGTCGGCCTATTGGATGAAGTTTATTGTAAAAAATAAATCAACAGAAAATAAACGATGGTTTGTAAAAGTAGATGGGCCGACTATCGATTATGTTAATTTTTATAATGTATTAACGGACAAAGGTATCTTTGAAGTGAAGCGAGTTAGCAATTCATTGCCCTTTAAAGAAAGAGAGATACTGCATCGTTCGGGTATATTTGACTTAAAAATTGCAAGTGGACAACAGAAAACATTTTACATAAAACTCAAAACAGATTCTTTAATGGCATATCGTCTTGTTATTATGAATCAGGATAAATTATTTGCAACGGATCATATAGCTCAGCTCGCTTTTGGATTTTACTACGGGTTATTGGTCGTAATGCTTTTTTATAATACTGTATTATTATTTATGTATAAGGATCGCAATTACTTCTACTATATATTGTTTATTGCAGCTTGGATTCCATTGCAAATGTGTTTTAATGGCATTGGGTTTGAATACTTATGGCCATCATTTCCTTGGGTAGAGAAAATTGCTGGTGGATTTTTTGGGTCGTTGACCGGATTTATCATGCTTCTTTTTTCAAGAAGCTTTCTTCGAACGAGTGAATTAATTCCAAAAATTGATAAAGTACTGAATGTATTAAGTATTTTTTTTATTACATTAACTATAGCGAGTATGTTTGTTGATCCAATCTATCTTACAATTGTTTTAAGAGAGGGATCGCTTATAACTATCTTATTACTCATATATTCTGGGTTTTCTTGTTATAAAAAGGGCTATAAACCTGCACGTACATATTTATTGGGATGGACAATCCATTTATTGTTTTCTTTAGCTTATGTGTTGATGTTACTGAATCTAATTCCGATAAGTGTATTTCTTGAGTACTCAATCAATGTTAGTTCGGCTTTGCTTATTATTATTCTCTCAATTGCGCTTGTTGATCGTATGAACTTGATTCGAGCTGAAATTCTTTCACAGGAAAAATTAGCAGGTATTCGAAAAGAATTAAATCTTGCTCGTTCACTACAACAGTCAATAATCCCACAAGAAATGCCAATTGTTTCCGGTTTATCTGTTTATGCAAAATATATACCCATGAAGGATGTCGGGGGCGATTTTTACGATTTAAAAGTGGGAGATGATCAGTCCTTATCAGCCATTATTGCAGATGTTTCAGGGCATGGTATATCTGCAGCCCTTATTGCTTCAATGGTTAAAATCGCCTATTCGGTAGAATCGACTGAAACCATTGACCCAGAAAAAATATTAGTGGGAATGAATAATATTCTGTATAAGCAGTTTGAAAGGATGCTTATAACAGCTACGGTTCTTAATGTAAATCCAGTAAATAAATGTCTAACGATGGCCTGTGCTGGGCATGTTCCAACTCTTATTTATAGACGTCGACAAGAATTTCTTGAAATATTAGAATCTGAAAGAGGTTTCCCTATCGGGCTTTTTAAGTATAATGTATTCCATCGTATTGAGTCAAAAGTGTATACAGGCGATCGAATTATAATGTATACCGACTGTATTATTGAGTCAAAAAATGAGAATAATGAGTTGTTTGGGGAGAAGCGATTTGCCGATTTTGTTTGTAAAAATTATCAGCTGTCTCTAAAAGATTTCTCAGATGAACTTTTAAAAACCATTTCTCTGTGGACGGGAACAGATGTTAATTTTGATGATGATTATACAATAATCATTATTGATATCGAATAGACCAAGTAACACTAGAGTTTTTTTTCTATTTTAGCCCAAGCATCTTTTAACGTTACCGTTCGATTGAAAACTAAGTGGGTCCAACTACTTTCTGTGTCGACACAAAAATAACCTTGGCGAAGAAACTGAAAAACGTTTCCGGGTTTGGCACTTGCTAAACTTGGTTCGAGTTTGCAACCTGTCATCGTTATCAATGACTCCGGATTTAGCACACTTCTGTAACCGCCTTCAATCGTGTTATCATCTGGGAAAGGAATAGTAAATAAGTGATT
>Ga0154585_1036_pt2 | contig 13674 bp, 15 predicted proteins | sample RifGroF2_FD_116014 | JGI IMG/M metagenome (GOLD analysis project Ga0154585, IMG submission 116014) | Candidatus Margulisbacteria bacterium GWF2_35_9 | reverse complement strand
CCATCTTCGCAAATATTGTCTGAAACATACAAAAGACGACTATTTAGCCCGTGGCATCAACCTAAACCATCAACTACGTCCCAAAAAATCCATGCAATGACAGAAAAGTATACGAGTTCAAACTGGTACGCCGAAAATAAAAAGCCCAAGAATCAAATGGAATTAAATAAACTAAAAACATTATCCAACATAGATAACTACCCAAATAATATTCAAAAAGCAATAAGTATTCGAAATACCAATTTACGTAAACTTCCCACAAATAAACCTCAATTCCACGATTTTAATATTGCTGGCGAAGGTTTTCCCTTTGATATGTTGCAAAATTCTGGAATTCCCATTAATACACCACTCTTAATCTGTCATATATCAAGCGATAAAGCATGGGTTTATATTGAAAGTGCTTTTGCAGCAGGCTGGGTTCCAGTATCAGACATAGCCTATGTCGATGATTTTTTTCAATTTAACTGGCAACGTCTAACGTTTTATACTCCACTCACAGACGATCTTAATTTAATCGATACTAATGGAATATACCGTGGCAGTTCAAGAATCGGTTCACTTATTCCAAAAGCGAATAACAAACTCTTTATTATTTCAGATATTATCGACTTTTTCATGCCGAATAATGACTATACGGATGTATTGGCGGTAGAAGCAGATCAGAATCGTCAGGCATATCTGGTTGAATGCAAGATACAAGCGAATAAAGTGAAGCCATGGCCGATAGAAAGTACACCAGCTAATATCGCAATGTTAGCAGATTCACTAATGGGTCAAGCCTACGGTTGGGGTGATTTATTTGGTAATCGCGATTGTTCTTCTTCATTGAAGGATTTATTTGCAGCCTTTGGTAAATGGCTTCCACGTAACGGTAACGACCAGGCTAATTCTGGAAAATTTATCAGTTTAAACAACTTATCCGATGAAGAAAAATTGACACTTATTCGCAGTGAGGGAATCGCAATGATTACATTACTCTGGTTTAGAGGCCATATCATGTTGTATCTCGGTGTTAATGAGTTTAATACCCCCTTAGTTTTTCATAATGTCTGGGGAATGAAAGTATTTAGCGATACCGATGAGGAAGGCAGATTGGTCATTGGGAAAACAGTTATTACCACCCTTGAAGCCGCAAAAGAACGCAGTGATGTCAAGATTAACTGGTTAAACCGGTTAGAGGGGATGATCCTGTTGTAAGGGAATCGCTATTATTTTATTTGTGATATAATTTTTAATAATGAATAAAAAACACATTACATTATTTTACAAACTCTTCTTTGTCACTGTACTTATCCTGACGCTCACTTTTATTATGTCCTTTTATCTTGTTCAGGATACAATTAAAAATCTATCGGTGAATCAAAGCATTGAACTTCTTAGCGGTCACAATAACTACCTCGCCAATCTCGATCCGAATTCTGACAAAACGGTTCTTGATAATTACGCTAAAAAACATGCCGTTCGAATCACCTATATTTTTAAAAATGGAAAAATCGCATTTGATTCCGATAACAATGCGAGTGAAATGGAAAACCATCTGAATCGACCTGAAATTAAAGAAGCACTTCACAACAAAACCGGACAAGGAGTTCGTTATAGCAACACCATGAAAAAACAAATGTTATATATTGCTTGGGCATTACCCGACTATGTCCTTAGAACATCAATTGCACTTAAGAATATTGATGATCCAATTCGATCCAGTGTTCGAAAGCTTCTTTTTTTTCACATTATATTACTGACAATTGCGATTATCCTTATATATAAAACAACCCAAACAATTACTCGCCCTTTAAATAAATTAACCGAGTCAATCATCAAATTTGGTAAAGGTGAAAAGATTGAAAAATTAAAAGTAATTGCTAATGATGAGGTAGGTATGCTGACCGATTCTTTTAATAAAATGTCCATTCAACTGACTGAAGACCTGAAAGAACTGAAGCGACTTGAAAATATTCGGAAGGAATTTATTGCAAATGCCTCTCATGAACTTAAAACTCCACTAACAACCATTAATGGATTTCTTGAAACACTTGAAAATGGTGCGATTGATGACCCCGAAAATAATAGACGATTTATTCAAATTATTAAAAAGAATTCTAATCGTTTGAAAACATTAGTAGAGGACATGCTTAATCTATCAGCTATCGAAAATAATAAAGTTGAAAAGAAAGAAGTTACTATTTCGTTGGTAATGAACACCCTCATTGAGGATATGAATTTGACGGATATGGTGAATATTAGAATAATTAACAACAACAAGTCATTAAAAGTCATGGCGAAAGAAGATGATATATATTTAGCCATGCAGAACTATATCGATAATGCCATAAAATACTGTCCTAATTCTGAAATTGAAATCATTATAAAAAAACTTAATAACTATCTATATTTTGCCGTAAAAGATAGCGGACCTGGAATTGAAGAGAAGTATCAAGACCGATTGTTTGAACGTTTTTATCGACCAGATAAAACCCGGTCACAAGATAAAGGCGGGACAGGACTTGGTCTCTCTATCGTCAAAAATGTTATAAAAAAATATGGTGGATCAGTAGGTCTTGAAAGTGAAAAGGATAAAGGCTCTATTTTTTATTTCACATTGCCATTAGTTAAATCTTAACCTATCCGTAATATATTGGTGTTATAATTTAATCTATGAGAAAAATTTTAATAGTCGATGACGAAAAAGATATCGTTGAACTCATAAAATATAATTTAATCAAATCATCCTACGAAACGATTGTTGCTTACGATGGCAAAGATGCTATTAAACTAATCGAAAAAAACAAGCCTGACCTGATACTGCTAGATTGGATGCTTCCTGGAATGGATGGGATTGAAGTATGTAAACATGTTAAGGGGAATCGAGAACTGAACCATATACCTATTATTATGGTGAGTGCAAAGGGAGAAGAATTTGATAAGGTTCTTGCATTTGAAATCGGTGCCGATGATTACGTGCCCAAGCCATTTAGCATGAAAGAACTTCTTGCCCGAATAAAAGCTCATCTAAGACGAAACAATCAGCTAGCTAGTGACGCCGATCTTATGGTTTTTGATGATTTGATTATAGATAAAACTAAATACGAAGCATCCATCAAACAAATACCGTTAAACTTAACAAAAACAGAATTTGACCTACTCCACTCTATGGCGAATAATCCCTCTAGAGTTTACTCTCGGGAACAACTCTTATCCAAAGTCTGGGGTGACGACTTTTATGGAGATGATCGAGTTGTCGATGTCCATATTAGACGATTACGATCTAAAATCGAGACCAAGACGGACTGGGAATATGTTAAAACTGTTCGTGGGGTCGGCTATAAGTTTCACATTAAGTAACACAAACTTAAACTTCTGATAATACGCAAGTAATTAATATCAACTACACTCTCAATTAAAAGGAGGTGAAAAATGATAAAGAATTATATGAGTAGTCACGAAACAGCAGAAAATGAAAACACTAATGAAAAATCGTCCTTATATTCTATTATTTGGATGATACCAGAAATGATTTTAACTTCAATATTAGAATTATCCAATTTTAATATCAATCAAAGCAAAACTTACATCGACTATTAAGATTTCTTTCTTAATATAAATGTAATCGTAAATATATTTTAGAGTAACTTTCTTCAGCTAAGATACATTCAAAACTGACAAACTAAAAAGGAGGTGGACGGAAGTTTTGTTTGGATTAGAAGTACATTATAAATTATAAAAGTTGAAGGAGAGAAAATGAAAAAACAATTATTTACTTTATTAACCATTTTATCAATCGGATTTTGTGCTGAAATCACTGGAAAATTTTCAGGGTCTATGGGCACTCTTATGGATTCAGCCCAAGATAACTCATGGAATATTCTAAAAGCAACAGTCGGATTAACAATTAAAGATAACGACACGAAGCTATATTGGGAAACAAAAGCTAACACAAACGCTTTTTCCTACCTATATGCTGATATGCCCCTTACTATTATTCCCGGAAGCGTTAGAGTCGGTTATCATCGATATGGTATTCTTGACGCCGAAATACACCCTTATTCCGATGGCACATTGTATGAAGAGACAAAACAAAAAGGTTGGGGAGTTTCCTACTATCAAAACTTTATGGACTTAGATTTAAAAATCACCCATTTAGGCAACGTATTTTTTCTAGACAATAACAATGCAGATGCAGATGCGGGTGGGCAGAAAAGTTGCTTGGCTTTTATGCTTCGTGACGGTAAAGATTGGGGAGCAGGTGCCATTCTAAATACCAACGGAAGTACCGGCAAAAACGGACTTTCAGTTTATGGCGATCTAACAAGCAAGTTTGATGCGTTAAGTTTAACCGGTGTCTATTTTGCAGATTTATCAGATGATGCCAATGCCGCTACAATTACGGGCCCAAGCTCAGCTACAAAAGCAAGAAATATTGCCGGACTGTATGCAAAATATAAATTAGACTCTAATATGAGTGTATATGCCAATACTGTAATCGATATGGCACAAGCGGATTTAAAGAATCTGTTAAGCGGCGGAGTAATGCTTAGTCTAGCAAAAAACCTGACAGGTTATCTGCATATCGAAAACAAAGAAAAATTGTCAGGTAGGGATCAAAAAACCTATGTTGCATTAGAAATAAAAATTAAATAAAGGAGAAGATAATGAAAAAAAGTATAATCACCATCATCTTAGCAACGGCATTACTCAGTAATGTTTATGCTAAACAATCGATACAGATAAAGGGATCCGATACACTCATTAATATGGTTCAAAAATTAGCAGAAGTTTACATGGAAAAGAATAAAGATGCGTCAATATCTGTTACCGGTGGCGGTTCAGGAACCGGAATTGCGGCTATTTTAAACAAAAGTACAGATATTGCAAATTCTTCACGTGAAATGAAAAGTGAAGAGTATTCTTCTGCAAAAGCGAAAGGAATCAATGTCAAAGAAGTTATCATCGCCATTGACGCATTATCGGTTATTATTAATCCGCAAAATCCTGTTAATACTTTAAGTATTGAACAGATTGGTAAAATTTACAAAGGCGAAATAAAAAACTGGCAAGAAGTAGGCGGATTGAATAAACCCATTACTTTATACGGGAGACAAAGTAATTCTGGTACATTTTCATTCTTCAGAGAAAAAGTTCTTGGAGCCGATTACTCAGATAAAATGAACCGTATGAACGGCAACTCACAAATTGTCGAATCTGTTAAACAAGATATTTCGGCTATTGGTTATGTTGGCGTCGGATATGTTGTTAAGGACAATATGCCTATCGATGGGATTAAACTCTTATCCGTTTCAAAAAAAGCTGGCGAAACCGCTTATTCTCCTATAGACAAAACAGCAGTTATGTTAGGTCAATACGAAATTGCCAGAGGACTCAATCAATATATTTCAGGCAACCCAAAAGGGTTAGTTAAAGATTTTATAAATTTTGAACTGTCTAAAGAAGGTCAAAATATTATTGAAGACATGGGCTTCTATCCGATTGGTAGTACCATTATTGAAAAAAATGCAAAGACACTCAAAGCAAAAACAACGATATTTTAAAAAGCATCTTCCTCTTGTCCAAGAACCCCGTTAATACGGGGTTCTTGTGTTAAAATCCACATATATAATCAATCTGAAATGTTTCGAAGGAACTCTGCAAACAAGATATCTATTTTACGCGTTCAACATATTGACCCGTTACAGTATCAACTCGAATAACATCATCGATTTCACAGAATATCGGAACTTGAAGTTCGTAACCAGTTTCAAGTGTTGCAGGCTTTAATACCTTGCCAGACGTATTTCCTCTTATTCCAGGTTCTGAATAAGTTATTTTTAGTTCAACGTTTCTTGGTAACTCAACGCTGACAGGTCGGCCTTCATAGAACAAAATATCCACTGTATCTTGTTCTTTTATATAATTGACATTATCTCCCAAATCATCTTTTGGAATTTCTATCTGATCGAAACTTTCATTATCCATAAATGCATAAGAACCATCAGACTCGTAGAGATATTGCATTTGTCTTTTGTCTAGTCTGATATCATCCAGTTTCTCATCTGTCTTTAGTACTACTTCGCTGACTGAACCCGTCGACATATTTTTATACTTCGTTTTAATAACCGCATTACATCGAGCTGCTCTAAAATATTCTGCTTTAATAATGATAAATAAATCTTTCCCAATCTTTATTATATTGCCTGACCTTAAATCTTCCGCGAATTTCATTTTTTTCTCCTTATATTTTCTCTATAAATCTTTCTATTTCTGTAATTAACCCACCTCGTTCAATTAAAAACTGACGAAGATGATAAACCCAATTTTTTATTTTAGCAAATTTATTCAGATATTGGCTATAATTTTCATCACTATTTACATTTACTGCATTAGATTGGCGAACATTATAGGCCAATAATAAATGGGAATACTCTTTAAATAATATCTCATCATCCTGATATTTGCTCAGGACATTTAAAAAAGCACTCACTTTGTTTAAATGATAATTATCTCCTTGATCGTAACTGTGCCAAATAAACGGATTACCTGCAAGAATAGCTCTCGCCAGAGAATCTTCTCCCCGAACAAAGTTAAAATCACTGACCATTAATAACCTGTCATAGTCCTCCATTGTTAAAAAGTTTTCAAAGACAAAATAGAGATTGCCTAGTTGAACAAGCTTGTCTGATAATTTAACTATCGGTTTATCATTTAGTAATTTATGAATAGATTCTTGAGACAACTCTCCCAATACATAAAGCATAACAGGCCTTTCCAACTTCGCTAAATCGATTACAAGATTTGAAAAATCGTGCTGATAAGAAAAAACGCTAACCAGCAATATACTTTCAGGTTCAACTGCAGCTAATTCTACGTATTGAGAAAACAACGTTTTCCTAATTTTTTTTCTATTTTTTTCTATTTTTTGAATTTTTTGAAGGATATCATCCTCAATCAGAATCCCTGCTGTTTTATCACTAAAACCCTGAGCAACTAGAAACCGAGGTATCGGGTAACCCGGCATACTAAGTCCATGCATAGATTCAAAGGCTGTTTCCGCCGTCAGATGTTCAATATTCAAGATTAATTGAGACTGAGACATAATACTCTCTTTAAGAAATATTGGAATGTTGCTGGCTAAAGATTCAATAATAAGTGAAGCCGGTTCATATTTTTTGGACAAAATGTGTTTGTCATCGAATAAAATAACAGTTATATCATTAACCCTCTGAAATTCTTGGGTGGGATCAATCTCCGGAACTATTTTGTGAAGCGTTTTTAAATTATCAATAAATAAACGAATTTCAGCCCCAATGCCCTTTCTTCTACAAAGAACTAAGGCCAACCGATATGAAAATCCGGCATCACCATAATTATCGATTACTCGACAGAATATATCCACATTATTATTTGCAAGATCCATGAACAAATCATAACTTAGTTCATCTATTATTTCCAATTACTTCTATTTACTTCGTAATATAATCGTAACATTCATGAAATTGATCCGTAACTATATATAATCATAATATGGTTATGATCTCTAGGCGAAATTTATCTGATAGTATAAGCAAGATTATCTTTTTTATGAGTGGGGTTTTCTCTCTTATTGTTGTCTTATGCATTTTTATCTTTCTTGTTAAAGAAAGTTTTCCGGTCTATCAGGACATTTCAATTTACGATTTTATATTATCGGCTAAATGGAATCCAGACGGTTGGAGTGGCGAGTATTACGGAATCCTCTCTCTTGTATGGGGGACATTATTTGTTACAATCATAACGTTAATCATCTCCATCCCGCTTGGGGTTTTAACGGCAGTCTTCTTGGCAGAGATTGCCCCTGAAAAAGTTCAGATGATTTTTAAACCCGCAATCGAGCTATTAGCGGGTATTCCATCGGTCGTTTTAGGTTTTTTTGGGATTGTACTGCTGGGCCCATTTATTGCAAAAATATTTGGATTATCCAACGGATTGAATGTATTGAACGGAAGCATCCTTCTTTCAATCATGGTATTGCCCACAATCATCAGCATGTCCGAGGATGCCATTATTGCGGTTCCTAAGAGTTATAGAGATGCTTCTCTTGCTATGGGAGCCACTAAACTTGAAACCATTATTAAAGTGGTTTTGCCTGCAGCATCTTCAGGGATTATTGCATCTATTATGCTTGGAATGGGACGTGCTATCGGCGAAACCATGGCAGTACTGATGGCCTGTGGGAATGCACCGGCTTTAACAAAATCTATTTTCGACTCAGTTCGAACACTCACTGCAACAATAGCCATCGAAATGGGGGAAGTTGCCTTCGATACCACTCACTATTATGCATTGTTTCATTTAGGATTATTCTTATTTATTATTTCTTTTTTCATTAACAATGTTGCCCAATATTTCATAAACAAAGGAATTCGGCATGAGCACGTTTAGGCATAAACTTATTGAGAACAGCATTTACGGATTATTATATTTTTGCTTTGCACTCATTATATTATTTCTTGTGATTATTTCATTTTATATTTTTAAAAACAGTGCAGGCACTTTATCTCTTTCATTTATTTTTGAATATCCCCGCAATGGGATGACCGAAGGCGGAATTTTCCCGATCATCATTGGGACATGCTTTGTTACTATCATTTCAGCCATATTTGCTATCCCCATTGGCATTTCTGGGGCGATTTATTTAAACGAATATGCAAAAAAAAGTTTTTTTACAAACATCATTCGACTATCTATTCGGAATCTGGCAGCGGTGCCGTCTATCGTTTACGGTTTATTTGGCCTCGCCATTTTCGTAAAAACACTCAATTTAGGCACCTGTGTATTAAGTGCAGGGTTAACTCTTGGATTGTTAACTTTACCCACCATTATTACCGCATCGGAAGAAGCCTTAAAAAATGTTCCGGCAGCTTATCGGGAGGGGGCACTAGCACTAGGGTTAACCAAATGGCAAGTACTTCGAACCAATGTAATACCAGTTGCAGTCCCTGGAATCATAACAGGAATCATCCTCAGTATATCAAGAGCTCTTGGAGAAACTGCACCAATCCTTTTTACTGGTGCTGCTTTTTATATCCCCCATTTAAGTTTAAACGTCTTGGATCAGTTTATGGCACTACCCTATCATTTATATATTATGTCCACACAACACCATGACATCTCTGGCGTTAGGGGCATAGCCTATTCAACTGCCGCAATTTTGATACTCATCACATTAATACTGAATATTATTGCCTCCACTATACGTTATCGGTACAGAAATGCCTTTAAATAATAAAGAGAAAGGAAACTTAATGAATAAAACAATTTTAAAATCAGATCATTTTACTTTTCAATATGGTAATAAAGTGGCTATCGAAGATATCAGTCTAAATATCAATTTAAAAAAAATAACGTCCATTATTGGGCCCTCCGGTTGTGGAAAATCAACTTATCTCAGGTCGTTTAATCGAATGAACGAATTAATTGGAAATGTATCACATTCTGGGAATATCTTCTTTCATAATGAAGATATCTATGACTCAAATATTGATGTCGTGGATTTAAGAACCAAAATAGGTATGGTGTTTCAAAAACCCAATCCATTCCCAAAATCTATTAAAGAAAATATTTTATATGGGCCAAAACTTCATGGGGAAAAAAACAAATCCACACTAAGCGATATCGTGGAGTACTACTTGAAAAAAGTATACCTCTGGGATGAAGTAAAAGATAAATTAAATGAATCAGCCTTTTCAATATCTGGAGGGCAACAACAACGACTATGTATTGCACGAGCATTGGCTGTTCACCCTGAGGTTCTGCTTATGGACGAACCATGTTCGGCTCTGGACCCTATTGCAACACTGAGAATTGAAGATCTCATGCGGGAACTCAGTTCCGAGGTAACAATCATGATTGTTACTCATAATATGCAACAAGCAGCTAGAATTTCCGACTTTACCGCTTTTTTTAATACGGATGAAAGTCGAATAGGACGACTTATTGAGTTTGGATTAACAAAAGATATATTCACAAATCCAAAAAAACAGGATACAACAAATTATATTACTGGTCGATTCGGTTAGGAGGAAAATACATGACACGAGATAATTTTCATGAGAAGTTAGACAATACAACCCTTATTCTTTTAAAAATGGGAGAATTAATTGAACATTTATTTGATGAAATTATTAGTATTCTACAAACAAAAATAATAAATAAAGAAATGGTGGAAACGCTCATAAAGGAAGAGTCCCAACTGGATGAGCTTGAAATAGAAATTGAAAACAATTGTCAGGAAGTACTCGCACTTCAACAGCCCATGGGAATTGACCTACGAATGATTCTGGCTGTCTTAAAAATCAGTTCGGATCTAGAACGAATTGGTGATCATTTAAGAAAGATCATTCGTAAACTTCGAAAAGTTGTTAACTATAAAGAGTACGAACATTTTACCGAGCTCACAGAAATGTCCATTATCCTTAGACAAATGGTGATGCAAATTATGGTCGCATTTAAAGAACAAAATATGAAACTGGCACTTGATACTTTAGAATTAGATGAGAAAATAGACGAGATTCAACGGGATTTATACCAAAAATGCATTAAAAAAATGAAGGAGCAGCCTCTTGAGCAAACGATCAGTTCTGAAATATATATGCTATTTATTACACGGTTTTTAGAGCGAATTGGAGATCATGTTGAAAACATCGGAGAACGGGTCATCTTTTTAGTTACAGGTAAACTCGCGAACTAGAGCGTCTTTTGCCAACCAGAGAAACCACCTGATAGGTTATAAACTGTTTTGTAACCTTTTGAATACAAAAACATAATAGCATAAGCAGACTGAATACTGCCATTGCAATAGCAAATAATGGGTTTATTCCGATCAAACAACAATTCTTTATACCGACTGGGAAGTTCTTTTAATGGGATATTAATGCTCCCTAGAATATTCCCCTCTTCATATGCCAAAACATCTCTTAAATCAATAATGCTTATGTTTTGCTGAGTATTTAATTGTTCTCGCAACCAACTAGAGGGTTTCATGCCCATCTTATTATCTAAGTAGCTCTCCAAGAACTTTGTGTTTGTATCTTTGTAAGACTCAAGTGCATTTGCCGGGTTATGGTTATACACCCTATCTTTAACGATAAATGTAGATACTGGTTTTTTTAAGTATTGATGGAACAAAATATCGTGCCCATGGCATAACCCCATCTCAATCACAAAATCGACATCACTATTATTTATGGCCTCAGCCTGTCCAATAGGATTACAATTTACGTTATTGCCTAAAGTGTCGCAAACCTGATTTTCTTTTATTCCATTTATGGTACAACGGTAAGAGCTTGTTTTAATTCCGTTCTCTTTTAGGAACTTTTTAACATCCAGTGCTAAATTCTCCATAGAATAACAATAGGCAATGGCAATCTGCTTATACTGATTAGAAACTGACAATTCAACAATTTCTTCTAATCGTGATAAATTGCCCGCTTTCCCTCCTGCCACCAATTTATCTGCATTTAGATACATTCGATTATTTAACTCTTCTTTATATTTGGGAATAATGTCATCCCGATTTGAATTACAATCTTTGGAGTTCAGTTTACATAATTTATTTTTACATGCTAAGCAGTCCATCTAGTCCTCATTATTATACACATCGTTTTCTAAAAACGAATGGTATCCAATTATACCACAGGATTTTTAAATGTATTTTATTCTCTTTTTGTGAATCAAATACATATCCTTTAACTGATAAATTGTAACAAGCCATAGCCAGTGCTAAAATGATGTTAACTCACAAAAAGGAGTATTTAATGAAAAAGTTATTGATAGTCTTATTATTGATTAGTCTACTAATCTTTACAGCTTGTACGATGAAGGATGAACTCGAAGTTGCAAATATGATCGGTGTTTATGTATCCGATAAAGCAACTTTAAAAATCAACGAATTTACAGACACATCGATTGGAAAGGAAGTTGATTTCCAGTTTGACTATACAATACCTGATAAGAAGACAGGCACACTTTTTGGAAATGCAGAAGAAACAGATGAAAACACCTTCGAATTCAGTTATGAGAGTCTTGGTGTTATGTACTATACAAAATTATTTTATGAAGATGACTATTGGATAGTAGAATATATTGCTGATGATCCTGAAAACAAAGAACATTTTGACTTTAGCGGTACGTATCACAAGCGAAAATAACCATTGGGGTTATCAAACCTACTGATATATGTTAAGAATACTTTTACCACCCATATTTAAAGCTTTTTCAGCTCTTTCTGTTAGTATGGATACATCTTTTATCTCGTCAGATCGGGATACAATACTGGCTCCCATTTTGATATCTACCGGAATTGATTTCCCCTCTAGTTGAAACTGATGATGAGTTAAATCATAGCTCATCTTTTCAAACCTTTTAAGAATATTCTCAATTTCATGCGCGGGACTAATAACAACTAGATCCCCTTGATCATTAAGGCCTATTTTGTCTCGTTCACTTGCAACCTCTTTAATAAGATATTGCATCTCATGCATAATTTGCTGAACGGTTGAACTTTTATATTTATCTATAATCTCATCTTTGTTCGTAATTCTTAAAATGAGTACTGCCAAATTTCTCGGAGGTCGATTAACATGAATTAATGCCTCTTTAAGTAATGCATTTGTTTTGATTGGGTTAAAGGCTCTCGTTTCAGGATCTACACCCGTAGCATCTACATATTTCTGAAAATTTGTATCTCTAGATACTTCTGCTGCCACAAGATCATCAATCACTTTAATGACACCAAACGTACTTCTAAATAAACGAGCATGATTTATCAGTTTTAAGAAAGCATCTCTTTCAACTTTATCTGGTATTAATTGTTCTGCTAATTCAGCTGTTTTTTCAATTGGATGTATAACCTCAAGATATTCGGAATCGATTGTCTCTTTGAAAAATTGACTAATTAAGTCTGGAGTATTCGAAAATGATTTAAAACATTTCATCAATATTGGTTTAATGACTGTACCTTCCCCAATTGCTTGAGGTGTAATCATGGTATGAATGGTCTTTCCGGATTTACTAATGAACCTTATTCGATAGCTGTTCCAATCGCCACTTACTTGTTTACCAAGTTGCTCAAGCATTAAGTTGATATCATCCGGATGAATAATACTAATTAATCCATGGGGCGAGGTTTTAATTTCTTCAACTGTATACTCAAGATTTGTCGTTGCACTGGGATTAACCCAAAGGATTTTTCCCTGAAAATCAATAACCCCGACACTATCCGGCATCATTTCAACGATTGCTTTTTCTAAAGTACCTGTGAATAGAAGCTGAGAATATGAAATATCCTGAGGGCCACGCACTTGTTGGTTTTCATTATCTGCAATTACAAGCGTTTTCGTAGAAAGGAATCCCTCTACTTCTGCTAAGTACTTTTTAAATATTTCATCTAGGCTTATTATTTTTTGTTTCATAGTTGATCTCTTTTTTATTCTTATAAGTTATCGTCACACATTTCAATTTGTTGCAAGAAATTTCATTTTTTTAAAAATATTATTAAATTAATCATTTTTGGTGAGTCAAATCAAATTTTAATCCGATATATTTATAACAAGGGAGAATTATGAAACTACAACGAAAAATAATAGCTGTTTTTGAACCTATTATTTCTGCCAAAGATTTTTTAGCAGAAGTGAATTATCA
>Ga0154585_1080_pt3 | contig 14308 bp, 13 predicted proteins | sample RifGroF2_FD_116014 | JGI IMG/M metagenome (GOLD analysis project Ga0154585, IMG submission 116014) | Candidatus Margulisbacteria bacterium GWF2_35_9 | reverse complement strand
CTATGGCTTATGTATTTTTCAAAGCCGTTTGACATTTTATTAACAAGCTTCCCAGTTTCATCCTTATAGATAATAATCCCTTCCACCCTTTCCAATTTATTTATTAAGTCCATTCCTTGGTTTACTCCCATTACCATAATTGCAGTTGCCAATCCATCGGCATATACGCATGAATCTGCAATAATAGTAACGCTTGCGACATAATTATTAACCGGATAACCCGTTCGGGGATCGATGATATGCGAATAGTATTTGTTGTTTTTTGAAAGAAAATATTTTCGATAATCTCCACTTGTTGCAACAGATTGATTAAAAATATTTATTACTTCATATATATTTTCAGAGGAAACATCTTTTGAAGGATAACTGATGCCAACCTTCCAATTTTTCATAAATCTGGAATAACCGGAAACTGAAATTTCACCTCCAACCTCCACAACAAAATGATTTATTTTATAACTACGTAAGGATTTGGCTATCATATCAACACCATAACCTTTTGCAATCGAAGCTAAATCCAGCTTAATATCTGGATTCTCTTTTAGAATACGTCCTTCCTGAATTACTAGCTTATTAAAGCCTACATTTTTTCTTGCTATTAATATCTCTTTGTCACTTGGTACTCGATTTATATTTGAATAAAACCCCCATAATTCAATCAATGGATTAATTGTTCCATCCCAAGCTCCATTTGATAGTCGATATATTTCCGATGAAGTTGCCAGCACATTTGCAAAATAGGCAGATATAGCAAAAGCATCCATTGATTTATGGCTGTTAAATCGACTTATTTCACTATCCGGCTCAAACGTAGACATACTGTTATTTACTAAAGATAATTGTGTTTCTATCTGACTAACAATTTCGTTATTTTTTAGTTTATGCATTATTGGATGCATCCGATAAATAATATGATACGTGGTTCCCATAGAATAACCGCTTATTTGATAGCGTTGGAATGAAAACATATAAGCAACAATAATTAATGTTGCAATCAATATAAAAAATAATGTTCTGTTAAAATAGTTACGCATTTGCATTTTCATGTTTATTTTACACGCTCTTATTAAAAAATTACATGTAAAAGTTTGCGTTCACTATACCGGCATTTTATCAAGAAACTTTATTACATTCTGATAATCTTTGGTGATCAAAAGAAAATGACCTTCAATGGGTTGTTTCTCCATTTCAAGCTTTGTTTGCATCATTAATAATGTACAATTTTTCTCACCCAGTTTATCTTTAACAAACTCAAGTATGGGAGTTGCTTTATAGTTGATAACATATGGCACTGATGGCAACAGTCTTATTTCTGCAACATTTGCTAAAAAAGTTAAAAAACCTGTTCCAAAAATATTGCCTAGTTCTCCGAAAATAGAATTGGTCATACTCTGCATCTTATTTAGAGGGACGGTTAAGTCTTGCAGTAAAATGGCCGCTAATCGATAGGCTGATTCTATTGGGAATGACAATAACATCTGCCCATTAAATGGGATACTATTTTCGCTTGTATCTTCTCTAACATTAAACTCCAGATATGTTCCAGATATAATGTCTTGATTATTACCGAACAACAAGGGGATATCATCACTATGAATCATTTTCAGTGACGTATCACTAATACATACTTTATTTGAAGATATTTCACTTAATCGTTCAGCAGCATATTCAAGTGCGTTTGTAAAAATCTGAGCAATACTCTTTAGTTCTTTGTTGTTTAAACTCATGATAGAATCTTCCCCTCGATCATCTAATTATACAAACATACCTACATATTATCAATTCCTGTTACTATTTTATGGCCGATTCATAACCTTTATAATAATAGAACTCTCTTAATACCATCTTCTTGAATTTTGACAATTTCAAATCTTGACTTAGAATACTCAGCCACTTATTTGTTAGCGCTTCTTGTTTTAAAAATATTTTATATATGTAGAAATTTATAATATTTATTCCTAAAAAACGTTTTAACTCTGGAAATTTATTGACTAGAATATGCACTGATTTTCCCATATTAAATCGTCTTTCTATTTCCTGCGAATCCGTCCACACATGATAATGATAGTTCTGGGCTAAATCTGAATAGATAATTTTTTTTCTATGTTTCCGAATTAGACGATAACCTAAATCCACGTCTTCCCATCCATACGATTGATATGTTTCATCAAAAAATCCACACTCGATAAAAAAAGACTTAGGCATTGAAAGATTACCAGTTAAACAGTAATAAAAATCCAATTTTTGCTTATGTTTAACTTTATGTGTAATATACGGCCTTTTAATGTAATCCGTTACCGGAAGTGTCTCCGTAGTAAGCACCCACGTTTTTCCTTCAATAATGACATTAAACTGATTTTCTTTCTGCAATTCATAATGGCTCTTAATTAAATCTGGATGGGCAATCATGTCTGCATCTGTAATTAAAATTATATTAGAAGAGGCTTCTCTAACACCCCTATTTCTAGCCGACGCTTTCCCTTTATTCTCCTGAGAAATAAATTTTAAGTTAAATTCATATGTATTTTTCTCTAAACACTCTTTCGTTCCATCGGTACTATTACTATCTACAACAATTACTTCAACCAACTTTAAGTCAAAAGTCTGTTTATTTAAAGAATCTAAGACGAGCTCAAGTTTTGGCAACAAATTAAAGGTACCAATTACAACGGATATTTTAGGATTTTTCATCATTTAGTTTTGTAACTCATCACTATTTTGAGTTAATGGTAATTCCTGTTCTTTTATTTTTGTACTTAAGAGCTCGAACTCGTCATTAATTTGGAATAGGACAATCAGTAAATTATCTGGCAAGTTATTATAGGGCATCTTTGTTTTAATTTTATCCACGTTCTTTAGAATATTCTTTATAGAATTAGCAACCCCTTCCTTATCTTCAATATTGCTTAATAGTTCATTCGTATAATCAAAGATTTGCTGTTCAATAGTTTCAATATCAATAGCAGTTTGAACAGCGTTCGTATAAACAGGAACAAATTCCCTAAATGTTGGAGAATTATTCCCATCCTTTTCATACACATAGTATTCTTCTCTTAAATAATACTTCTGAATCATATCCATGAAGGTAGCATATCCCTGTTTTACGTCCCAAACCGTTTTTGCATTTAAACTAGTTTCAGCTGGTATCGCAAGTTTATTATTTTCAATATGCTCTAACAAGACTGTGTTAATAACTAAATGAGCATAATGTTTTTTCATAAACTCTTTAATCTTTAAACTATCAACTTCTCCTTTAGCCACATATGTTTGATACACCAGTTTTATGTCATCAGCCTGTTTTTTTGGGTCAGTAACCAGTGATATTAACTTCAGCAGCTGGAAGTTGCTAGGAATTGGCCTCCCTGTAAAGTAGTTAATCGGTTTAGTGAGTATAAGCGGTGTATTTGTGGTCTGGGCATATATGCTTGATATTCCTGCCAATATGGAAAAAAGTAATACGCTTAGAAGAATAGTTCTATATGTTTTCATGTCTATTATCCTTATGGTTATCTTGTATTCTAACAAATACTATACTTATATTATATACTCTTAACAAATTAGAAGTCCTTATTTTATCCAACGAAAGTTTATGCTATTATATTGACATGGCAAAAGATAGTTCATTTGATATTGTTTCTGAAGTTGACCTTTTTGAAGTCGATAACGCGATTAATATGACTATGAAAGAAATTCAAACTCGATTTGATTTTAAAGGATCAATCTCTAAAATAACACGAACGGAAAATACGATTGATATTTTAACCGACAATGATACTCGTTTAAATAATATTCATGACATCCTTGAAGGAAAACTAGTAAAAAGAGAAATTCAAATCGGTTTTCTTGATTATAAAGAAGAAGAAGTTGCTTTGGGTGGAAATATAAAGCAACAAATTATAATCAAACAAGGAATTGATAAAGAAACATCTAAAGAGATAACTAAATTTATAAAAACTACAAAACTTAAAGCAAATGCCCAAATACAGGACTCAAAAATTCGAGTAACTTCTGCAAAAAAAGATGTCTTGCAAAGTTTAATTCATGAACTAAAACAACATGATTTTGGCATCGTTCTACAGTTTGATAACTATCGGTAATTATTTAGCACGTTAACAAAATCAAACAGCAATGACGTTTTTAGATAATTTTCAGAAGCTATCTACTCAGCTCAAACAGTTAGCAGATCTCAATAATGATGGAGAAATAGATTTGCGGATTTCTTCTTTTTCTCATACTAATAAAAAAATGGAAAAACTTCCGGAATATGAAGCCTCTCAGAATATATTAAAGGGAATATTTAAGATCGAATCATCAAAGTCAGCATCAATCATCTTAGGATATTTTGATAAATTAGATGGTGCTTACGATCAGAGAGTTAATATAAAAATACTTGAAAACTTTCTAATAGAGATTACTCATAATCAAGAGGTTCGAAACCACTTCAAAGAATCATTAACTAAAGAATTTACTGAAATGTTATCAAACAAACGTTACTTAGACCGTGAAAAAACAGACGTACTCATTGACCTCGGATACATTATCCGATCTTTAAGTTTGGATTATTAATTTATTGAATCCAGATACCTTTTCGCTTCTTCTACCGTTGAGCATATCTTAATCTTTCTTTGGGTCAATAAGAGAATGCTGTTGTAAATAATTTTTTTTAATCCGTTAATCCCAACTGCTGCGCAAGCTTTGACATAGATTTTATTACCATTTAAATAATGCATAAATTCATTTCTGGTCTCATTATCAAAATTAAAATCGCCAAACACCGTTAAGGTATAAACTGAATCCAGTGGGAAAGATCGGATAAGGTCAGACGAAGTTTTTGCAATACTTAGAATTTCTTCTCTCGAACTATTATGAGGATATTCTATAAGTATAATTTCTTTGTTATTATATTTAATCTTTGAAACTGCCACCAGTCATCTCCTATAAATTAATATACCAATTATTTATATTATATTTAATTTAACGTTACTGTAAAGTGCTCTATATCATTTATTCGTAATTTAACAAAATTTCTTGACGTTTTCTCGTTTATTCTTTCATGATATAATTTCACAATATCTATGGCATACTCATTTTTCCCACATAAACATCAGAAACAAATTACACTTAATGATTCAATCCATATCAGGGGAACGGCTATTCCTGTAATAATTGTAATTGAACAGCGTAAAACCGTTACGGCATCCATGCGCAAACATCTTACAATTCGTATCCCAAAATTTCTTACTTCTTCAGAACGAGAACAACAAATCAGAAAAATGAAATTATGGTTAGAAGAGCATCTGCATATGAATGAATCTCTTTATAATCGATATATCGGCAGGGTGTATCAAGATGGCGAGTATATTTCGGTTCAAAACAGTCTTTACCGTATATCTATTCAGAATAAAGAACAAAAAAATGTATCGGTGAAGATATCTAAAAATATCATCATGATCATCTGCCCTAACGATCTTCCTGAATTTGAAAAGAACAAACAAATTTCTCAGCAAATTGCTAGAAAAATGGGTCACAAGTATTTATCGATACTTGAACAAAAAATTGATTATTATAATGATACGTTTTTCAAAGAATCCATCAATCGAATATCTTTTAAAAATACGCTTTCAAACTGGGGAAGCTGTTCAAGCAAAAAAAACTTAAATATTTCATCACGCCTTTTACTGGCTCCAGATGAGGTAATGAATTATGTGTGCATTCATGAACTTGCACATTTAAAACAACTGAATCATTCCACTCACTTTTGGGAACTAGTCAAAAATGTTATGCCAAACTATAAAACTCAAACCAAATGGATTAAACAACATGGTGATACCTGCCGCTTTTAATTATTTTTTTTTATGTTCAACTCAACTTTAAATGAACACATGGGTAATAAGACCGGTTTATTAAAATATCTCACGGAAGGATAACTACGACAAATGGCTGGTCTTTTTTTATATGATAGACAGGCCTTATTTTCATAATCATAATTATTACACGAGAATAATAACGCATGGTGATCTAGCGAGTACTCTTGATACTTAAAATTATTTACTTTCTCGTAAAACGTTATCACGATTATTAGCAACCATCTTATTTTTACTAAATAGTCAGGAACAGAAACACCAATCACTTCACAACATTTTCCACATTGACTGCAAGCTCCTTCAATCATATAAGTGGTTTTAAATATTTTATTCTTAATAAACGATTCTATGTGATAATCTGCGATTATTAACCACTTAGTAATATTAAATATATACGTAAACATTGATGCAATTCTCCTTCATTTATTCGGCCGAAGCAAGCAATCTTTGTCTTGATAATATATATCATCGGTTAATGTATTTTTCAATTAGCACTAATACCTTTACTCATAAAGAACTAATTCAGTATAATAAAAAGATGTTACAACTTCTTTATTGTCTTTTTGTCGGCTCCATTATCACAATTATTATTTTTAGTTATTATCTTTATAAAATTCTTAAAGAAAAAGATTTCATTTATTTTATAGCACTTCTCATACTACTGTTGTTTTTCTTCCTTGATATATCAAGTTTAGGACATCAACACTTATGGGGAAATTTCAAATGGATTGGACATAATTTAAAATATTTTTATTATTATTCTATTTTATATTTTCTAATTAGTATTGGAAAATATTCTTTCTTAATTAAACGTAGAGCCCCAAAAGTTGATAAAATGTTCCCATATATACTTAAAGCTTTACCCTTTATAGCACTTCTACAGATGCTATTTCAGCATAATATATTAAATATTGCGACGATACTGCTTATAAGTATCGTTATTATCAACATCTTCATCGGTTTTATTGCCAGCAAAAAAAGGAATAAAACAACCAGTGTACTCATTTACTCCATTGTCTTAATAGGAATTGCTTTAATACTATCAGTATTAGGTGATATGAAGATTACTCTTGATAAAAATATATCTACATTTATCATTATGAGCATCGAGTTTATTGCATCCATCAGCTTTAGTTATACGTACCTTTCTCGAATTCAAAATCTAATGAAAAAAATCGCAATTGCTCAAACTGAATCTATTGCTAATGAGAAGCTCGCCATATCAAATTTAAAACGAGTGATCATTGCCCAGTCAGAAGCCTTAGCAAATGAAAAAGTGGCGATTGATAACCAAAAGAAAGCAAACGTTTTCCGTAATGACTTTTTATCTGTAACTTCTCATGAATTACGAACTCCAATCAATGGCATTATCGGTCTGGCAGAGTCCCTTCTAGATGGCTTTGCTGGTAATCTTTCAGGAAAAATGAACAAAACCATTGAGATGATTGTGAAGAATGGAAATCGATTATCGAATCTGATTGATGATATTTTAGATTATTCTTCTATGAAAAACAAAGATATCGAACTTCAATTTGTCTCAATACATTTAAAAGAATTCTGTGACATTATTATTTCATTTTTTGAACCTTTATCTATAAAAAAAGGATTGTTGATGATTAATAATATTAATGGGGATTTGCCTTGCGTTTATGCTGACGAAAATCGTCTTTACCAAATCATGCAGAATCTAATCGGTAATTCTATCAAATTTACTTCGAAAGGATCCATTACATTATCAGCCAATTTAACACAATCAGGGATGATGGAAATACACATTACCGACACTGGTATTGGAATCCCAGATGATATGCATTATCAAATTTTCCAGTCGTTTGAACAAGTCAGCGACGCAGTTTCAAGAGAATACGGCGGAACAGGTTTAGGATTAGCAATAACAAAAGAATTAGTTGAAAAACATACTGGTTCAATCAATGTAAAATCCCAATTAGGATTTGGCTCTACCTTTACCTTTACACTACCAACAACAGATAAAGAAGCTGTTCCGTTAAGTGATCTTAGCAGTAAAAACAATCTAGTTGTTGAAGAAAATGAGGTATCCAGTCTTCAGTTATCAGATATCAACCTTTCAAGTGATCAACATCTAGGGAAAACTATTCTGGTTGTTGATGATGAAGTCGTCAATCTTCAAGTAATGATTAACCAACTATCACTTGCTGGTTATAATGTTGAAACTGCTGTAAATGGTCCTGAAACTCTTGCTAGGATAAGTAAAACAAATAAACCAGATTTAATGATATTAGATATTATGATGCCCAAAATGTCTGGGTTTGAGGTTTGCTCCATAATACGTGAGACATTTGGTCTTTTCGAACTCCCTATCATCATGGTAACTGCTAAGCAACAAGTAAGAGATTTGGTCTACGGTCTTCAGTCCGGTGCTAACGATTATATTAATAAACCATTTAACAAGCATGAACTTCTAGCACGCGTAAAAAATCTGTTAGATCTAACAGATGCCATTAAAACAAGTAAGCAGTTAAATGCCATAAAAAAAGAACTGGAAATTGCACGATCAATCCAACTAGATTCATTACCGCAGGAAATGCCACAAGTTGAGGGATTAAATATATATGCAAGGTATTTTGCAATGGAGGAAGTCGGAGGAGATTATTATGATTTCTACCAACATGGCGATTCTGAAATAAATATCATAGTAGCGGATGTCACTGGTCATGGCTTACCAGCTGCGATTATTACTTCCATGTTTAAGATTGCTTACTCCGTAGAAAATAGAATAAGCAAAGACCCACAAAGTATTTTAACAGGGATTAATATGACCTTATATAATCAATTCAAACGTAAGTTTATTACAACCACATCTATTCTTATTAATGCAAAAAAACATCGACTCACAATGGCGAGTGCTGGACATCTCCCAACCCTAATATGGCGGCATAGAGAACAAGAACTTGATATCGTTGAAACCCAGTCAGGTATGCCAATTGGGTTTATTGAAAACAATAATATTTCAAAACTTGAAACACATATTTATACAGGTGATCGTATCATTTTATATACCGATTGCATTATAGAAGCAAAAAATGTTGAGGGAGAACTTTTTTCTCCAGAACGGTTTTATGAATTTGTTAAAAATAATATTAGTCTCACACCAGATATATTTACCGATACCCTCATCTATGAACTCAGTATGTGGTGCGGAGTCGCTAAACCTTTGGAATCCTTATTTGATGATGACTTTACTATTGTTGTTATAGACGTTATCTAATCTATTTCACTCTAAGGCCATTTAGCTTCTACTACATTTGTCCTAACCGGAGTATTACTTTCACCCATTCGACATAAACCAGAAGCACACCAATATAGTGTTTCCCCAGACTTTGGAGCCCATGCTGGTATATCATCATTAGTTTCATCTATACCACCTTCAAGTGATTCAGCGAATTTTGTCTTTTGATTTTCACCGAACCATTCGAATGTTGATCCATACAATTTCCCATCATCGCCATACCAAAATACCCATGCATTACCGGCTAATGCATCACCAGCAAAGGTATCTTTCGCCGCTACTTCAGAAGTTAACTCTTGGTTAAAGGTTATACCATTACTAAGATCCATTTCTAAGTCATACTTAACATCCCAACCGCTAACATCCTCATTAATTCCAACGATTGTAGCCTTGCTTATGTCGATCGCATCTTTACCATTACTGCTCGACGATGTTTTTGCTACATCTTCAACTTCTATGTCGGTTGAAGCCTCTTCAACGGTTTCTGTTTCCAACCATGTCTTAAACTCATCAATTACATCAAGATCGTTGATTGAATATGTTACATCCTTCCCTTCTACCTCATCGTAAAAACTCATTTGCATGATTGAATCCGCGATCATATTTTCATACTCATCCCCACTACCTTTTCCAACCACATCAGAGTTAAGGTCTATTAAGGAGTCTAAGTGTTCTTGAATCTCTGATTCCGATTTACTAGTTGCTGTCACATCATAGGACATACCCTTACCTGAAAGAATATCTTGAACCTTGGTCAATTCTTCATCGGTACTCGCATATATAATTAATTCTCCACTTGAAGATGTTAATACACCAATTCCAACATCGGCTAACTGATCCTCTATTGACCCGCTTTGTGCACTATTTGATGAATCCGTAATGGATGCTGAAGCCCCATTAATATCCTTGTCCGTTATTGACTCATCTAATGTAAAATCACTACTTGAATACGTAATTTTCAGCGAACCAGTTATGGGATTATCTTCATTAGCCTCATTATAGCTGTTAATGGCTTCCAATAATTCAGTTTCATCTAATTTTCCATCATCTAATGACGTAGAACCAAGATATTTACTTATATCATAATTATTTACGCTTAATTCTGTCATTTTAATTCCCTCCCACAACATATTTAATAAATGATTTTTTTATCGCATTTCAAAATATATATCGTTCTATTCATAATAATTCTTGTATCAATATTTCTCGTTCTTTTACCGTTTATTAGTTAATAGAAGAAATAATTAAATATTCTTATTGACGTTATTATTATTGCCACAATATAATGAGCTATCACTCACTGAGTTGTTGCTCATTATGAATAAACGAGATATAGACAAACACAATACACGTAAATTAATCCTTGATGAAACCAAAGCTCTTATCATAAAAGCTCAGGAAACATCAATATCTACGGCATTTATAGCCAAAAGCTGCAATCTTGCGCATGGAACACTCTTTATTCACTTCCCAACTAAAAATGAGTTAATATATGAACTCTTCCATCAAGAATTAAAACGAATTGCCAACAAACTATATCTCATTGTTAATACATCTCCTCAGGTTAGCCTTGAGGTACTACTCGACAAATATTTCTTGTTTCTAGAAAAAGAAGAGAAATTCTTATCCATTATTGCAAAAGAACTACCCCTATACCCTGAAAAACTTAAGCGGGATATTATGACCACCGAAATTATTATTCGAAATTTCTTTTACTCAACGATCGAAAAAGGTATTGAAAAAAATATTTATCAAACAATAGACATCACCACTACCCTCACCTTTTTATTCGGAACGATCGATTACTATTTGAGGATGAAGAGTTATTTTGTTTCTAAAGGAAGTGTTATCGCTCAGAAAAAGGATGATATTAAAAAATGTTTTGTTGCATTTTTAACACAGAGAGGAGAAGAAGATATGAAGGAAATTATATGTGAAAGTTGCGGTATGCCCATGAGAAAAAAAGAGGATTTCGGTGGAGGAAAGCTTGACAATAAATATTGTGTTCACTGTACATACAAGGATGGTTCTCTAATGAGTTACACCGATAAATTAAATGCTATGGCTAAGTTTATCATTAGTCGAATGGGAATGGATAAGGAAATGGCTATTGAAACTGCCAAAGAAACAATGGCAAAAATGCCAGCCTGGAAAAAATATAACTAGTTCAGACTTAACTCTTTTGCTTGAGGAATAAATGCTTTAATTGCCTCGATCCGATGCCCATCCGAAGGGTGTGTCGATAAAAATTCTGGTGGCTTCTGCCCACCTAAATCATCCATCTTCTTCCAAAAACTGAGAGCCGCATCAGGATCATATCCTGCTTTGATCATTAGAATCAAACCCACTTTATCTGCTTCACTTTCCTGTTCTCGGCTATGAGGAAGTGCTAGCCCAATGGTTGTTCCTATACCGTAAACCTGATCAAATATTTTGCGAGTATCTTCTGGATGCTTTTTCAGAACCTCATCAAGAACCTGACTTCCAAATTGAAGAATCAGTTGTTCGCTCATACGTTCATTTCCATGCTGAAGAAGCGCATGCGCTATCTCATGAGAAAGAACCACTGCTAACTCGGAATCGTTGGATGTAAGAGGCAAAATACCTGTATACACCACAACTTTCCCACCAGGCAAGCAAAATGCATTTACTTCTGAATTCTGGCTGACAATACTGAACTGCCAAGCCATCAGTTGGAGCAAATCATCACGTTGATACTGAGTTAAAGCAGCATCCACAGCGGGAATAAGTTTATCATTGATCCGTTTTACCATCTGAAAGGATTGTCCGGCTGAAATCACCATATTTTCTGACAATACCTGTAAATATGCCTCCTGCCCCATCTGTGCCAATTGAGACTCAGGAACAATGAGTGTTTGCTCCCTCTGCGTATAAATGGTCTTCTGATTACACCCGATTAGGATAATGATAGTAAATGTAAGAATTAACGCTATGTATATTTTTTTAATCATTTTTTATCTCCTCTCAATTACAAAATAGATTTCCATCATTATCATGATTTGATCAGATCAAGTCAATCATCTCAAATAAATACTATTGAATAATTTTGCATAAAATACCGACTATCGTTATTAGGCTCACTATTGCCCATAAAGACACAACTTGTATCATTGGCCGCAAACCCCGCCCATAATCCAAAAGAGTGCTGACTTAAATGCAAAATATGGCCTAAAAATGATTTGAAGATGAAGAGGTTTTTCAACATCAATAAACGGAGCAAAGTCTGAAGATCATCGTATCCCCCATCTACTATTGATATATATCAATAGTAGATGATTCTATGTTTTCAATCCCATTTTCAACAATTTTAAACGACCGATACACAGTATTATTGCTGTATTCCCACTTTCTTAGCGCACTCCAAGACGAATTATGCGAAATACTTATGTAACGCTGATTTTTCTAGGGAATTTGTATAATGATGATATAATGGTGTAATCATGCTTAACAAAATCCACTATAAATGCCGAGTTTTGATCATATGTCTTATTGTACAGGTTTCTATTCCGTTATTTAGTAATACTTTAATTGTTACTACTACAAACAACATAAAGGAACAGCTAAGCCAAACAACTCCAAACATCGAGATCGCACACCCCTCTATTATTGCACCCGGAGACATATTGGAGATCAATCTTGTTAATAATCCGGAATTGAATACGAAACAAAGCGTTACTCCGGGCGGCAGTATTTCAATCCCTAAACTAGGTAGGATAACGGTCATTAACCTAAGTCTCCCCCAACTTGATGAGCTGCTAAAAAAGGAATTCTCAAAATACTACAAGAAGCCCGAGTTCTCAGTCTTTATAATACCTCGATCAATCTACATCGTGCAGACCAATCTCGAGACGCGGACCAGCGTCGTGATAGAAGCAAAGAATGTTGATGAAGCGAACGCCTTAATGGGGACAACGACTGCCAACATGAATGCGGGTGATTCTTATCACGTCAATGTCGGCAAGGCACCTGATTTCTGGCATGACGATAGTATTAAGCTGTTAACAGCGATCGGTCTGATTGTAGGAATAATGATTCAAATGCGATAATCTGCATAATGAAAAATATCTTATGGATGGATTCCCCCAAGTTGGTTTTATAAAAAACTTCCTTACTAAACCCAACATAATTGTAGGCGACTATTCATATTATGATGATCCAAACGGTCCCGAGAACTTCGAAAAAAATTTATTGTATCATTATCCGTTGAAGATAAGCTCATCATTGGAAAATTCTGTGCTATTGCTAAAGATGTAAAATTTATTATGAATGGAGCGAATCATAAAATATCAAAATTGGTAACGGTGCAATTATTGCAAGTAAATCGGTTGTTGTTTCAGACGTAGCACCCTACTCTATCGTCGGAGGGAATCCGGCTAAGGAACTTCTTCAAATTGAATGGTGGAAATGGCCAATCGAGGTAATAACTGAAAATTTACGACTATCATCAACAACGATGTTGAGGCGTTAGCAAAAGTAAAAACATAAAAGCTGGATTTTGTTAGACAAATGAAGTGAGTAAACATAAGAAAGGGGAGCTACTGCTCCCCTTTCTTATTAATTAAAATTTAAACATTAACACCACTCAACTTATGGTTGTACCAAAGAATTGGCTTGTAGTGTTGCTGCTGTTTGGGTTAACAATCTACCCTTCACTGATGCACCTGTTCCTAGAGTGATTGCTGTTTGAGCCAATACAATTCCCTCAAGGTGTGCCGTAGTCCCTATCACAACAGGACCGAATGATTGCCAGAAAACGTTTTCAGCTTTTGCGCCACCTGCTAAATGCACTCTTACACCTGAAGCCATAGTAATCTTACCTGCTATCTGAAATATCCAAACATCAGTTGCTCCACCACTCAATGTGACGTCTGTTGACATTAAAAGGTCTGTGCCCCACTTGTATAGCCCTGGAACTAAGGTTAGTCCGCTAATATTTCCGGCACCTAGTTCTGTGAAATCCGGTAATGATCGTCCCTCAGCATCTGTATAAGCAGTTTCCATATCACTTATGGCTGTGGTCATGTTAGCCGGAGTAGGTGGTGTATAGTCAGCCGCATATAATCTTCCTGTGACAAGAGATGATGTAGAAAATGTGTTGGATGCATCCATAATTAATCCAAAACCTGTAATGTAAGAAGCTGCGACCGGACTTGCT
>Ga0154585_1078_pt4 | contig 14580 bp, 21 predicted proteins | sample RifGroF2_FD_116014 | JGI IMG/M metagenome (GOLD analysis project Ga0154585, IMG submission 116014) | Candidatus Margulisbacteria bacterium GWF2_35_9 | reverse complement strand
GAAGTCCTGAGCCTTATAAAGGTAAAGGAGTAGAATACAAGGAAGAACATGTAAGAAGAAAAGCTGGAAAAGCAGGAAAGGCATAGGAGTGAGTAATGAAAAGATTTGATAAAAGAATTAAAGGAACAAAAGAAAGACCAAGATTAGTAGTTACAAGAACTTTAAGTAGTGTATATGCTCAAATTATTGATGATGAAGCTGGTAATACAATTTTTGGAATATCAAGTAAGAGCTTAAAAGAAGGCAGAGGAAATAAGATCGTTGCTGAAAAAGTAGGCGAATTATTGGCTGAAAAAGTTTTAAAACTCGGCATTAAAAAAGTTGTATTTGATAGAGCCGGTAAAATTTATCATGGTAGAATTAAAGCTGTAGCAGACGGTGCGAGAAAAAAAGGATTAGAGTTCTAAATATTTAATTGAGGAGCAAGGTAAATAATGGAAAAATACGCAACTGAATTTATTGAAAAAATAGTACAGATCAGAAGAGTAACAAAGGTCGTAAAAGGTGGAAAGAGATTAGCTTTTCGTGCAACTGTTGTGGTTGGAGATGCAAATGGTAATGTTGGCGTAGGTGTATCGAAAGCGAAAGAAGTTCCAAGTGCTATTAAAAAAGCAATTACAGTGGCTAAAAGACAAATGATTAAAATTGAGGTAATTAATGGTACAATTCCTCATGAAGTAATTGGTAAATTAGGGGCAAGTAGAATATTTTTAAAACCAGCGCCTAAAGGAACAGGTGTAATCGCAGGTGGAGTAGTTCGATTAGTATTAGAATTAGCCGGTATCCATAATATAGTAACAAAATCTCAGGGAGCATCATCAATAATAAATAATGCTTTCGCAACAATAGATGGATTAAAACAATTAATGGATTTATCAGCTACAAAAACAAAACGCGGAATTGATGTTTCAGTTAGATTTGTCCAATAGAATAAAGTTAAAAAGGTGAAATAATATGGATTTAGCAAATCAAGTAGGATTTAAAAATGCAACACAAAAAAGAAAAAGAGTTGGCAGAGGAGAAGGTTCTGGTCTAGGGAAAACTTCTGGTAGAGGAAGTAAAGGTGCTAACAGTAGAAGTGGTTCTGGAACACGTCTAGGATTTGAAGGTGGCCAAATGCCATTGTATAGAAAATTACCTAAACTTAGAGGATTTAAAGCTCTTGAAGCAAAAGATTATGAAGTTGTAACATTAGCAAAAATTGAGAAGTGTGCTAAGGACGTAGTTGATATAAATGTTTTAAAAAAACTAGGATTATTGAAAAAATCTGTTAAGAAAATTAAAGTATTAGCTTCTGGGGAACTAACTAAATCAGTAAAAGTCAAAGCAAATTATTTTTCAAAAAATGCGGTTGAGCTTATAGAAAAAGCAGGTGGTAAGACCGAGGTAGTTGATGGCCAATAATTATTCAGCAGTTTTCAAGATTGAAGATTTACAGAAGAAACTTGCATTTACTCTAATTATTATATTTATATTCAGATTAGGTATTTATATTCCAATATCCGGATTAGATTTAGACAAACTATCATCATTATTTGGTTCTGGAGGAGTACTAGGATTTGTAAATTTATTTTCAGGTGGAGCACTAGAAAGATTTTCAATTTTTGCTCTTGGAATAATCCCGTATATTAATGCTTCAATTATTATGCAATTATTAACCGTCTTATATCCTGCTCTAAAAGAAACCCAAGAAGAAGGTGAGCAAGGTAGAAAAAAAATTCAGCAATATACTAGGTACCTTACTATTGTCATTGCTACGATACAATCAATTGGTATAACCGTTGGACTAAGAGGCATGTTAACGCCCTCAACTAGTTTTGTTCCATTTTTAATATTTTCAGTAGTTGCATTAGTCGCGGGTACATCGTTAGTAATGTGGCTAGGAGAACTTATTACAGAAAAAGGAATAGGTAATGGTGCAAGTATCATAATATTTGTTGGGATTATTGGTGCAATGCCTTCTTATATTAATCAAACGATCACCTTAGTTAAAGGTGGAATACCAATATATAATGTAATATTACTTTTAGCGGTACTAATGTTAGTTATGGTGGGAATTGTAATCGTACAAGAAGCGCAACGAAATATTCCTGTGCAGTATGCTAAGAGAGTTGTTGGCCGTAAAATGTATGGTGGACAAAATACATACTTGCCTATGAAAATTAATCAAGGTGGAGTTATTCCAATTATTTTTGCGTCTTCTGTTTTATCTGTACCAATTATGATTATACAGTTTATACCTAGCTTATCTCCCATTAGTAAATGGGTTGGCTATGGTACAATATTTTACCTTCTAGTTTTTTCCGGATTGATATTCTTTTTTACTTTTTTTTATACGGCAATTACTTTCAATCCGAAAGATATCTCTGATAATATTAAAAAATATGGTGGTTTTATATTAGGTGTAAGGCCAGGAAAACCGACCGCTGATTATTTAGACAAAGTAACATCAAGATTAGCTTTTGTTGGTGCATCATTTTTAGCTATTATATCAATATTACCAATGATCGCTGCAAATATAACTCATGTCACAACATTTATTGGATTAGGTGGTACCGCTCTTCTAATTATGGTAGGAGTGGCAATTGATATTATTAGACAGATTGAATCAATATTATTAGCAAATAAATATGATAAGTTAGTGAGGTAAATTAATAATGAAAAAAGTATTATTACTTGGAGCCCCTGGTTCCGGAAAAGGTACACAAGCAAAATATTTAGTTGATGAATTTTCTTTTAAACATATTGCAATGGGAGATATTTTAAGACAAGAAGTTGCTGATGAAACAGAGTTAGGAAAAGAGGCAAAGAGTTATATGAATCAAGGAGCATTGGTTCCTGATGATGTTGTAAATAACATTGTTTTAAATAAGCTGCAATCAATGGCAAACACATCTTATTTACTTGATGGTTTCCCACGAACAATTCCACAAGCCAAATTTTTAGAGGATAATGGTGAAGCATTTGATCTAGTTATTTATTTCCACATCACACTAGAAAGAGTACTTGATAGAATGTCCGGAAGATTAACCTGCAAGACTTGTGGTGCTAGTTTTCATAAAAAATACAATAAGCCCACCAAAGAAAATATATGTGATAACTGTGGAGCAACATTGATTGTTAGGGATGATGACAAGCCTGAGACTGTTAAAAAACGCTATGAAACATACATAAATCAAACTGAACCGTTATTGAGTCATTACAATAAATTTAATATCGTTTTTGAGGTCAATGCTGAAGATGATATTAATATTATTCAGGAAAAAATAAAAGAAAGGATTATTAGAAAATAGTGTTTGTCAGCAATGGCAATATCTGTTAAACTAATTAACCGTTTTAGAGGTAAATCATGGGTAAAGATGTAATAGAAGTTGAAGGTGAAGTAATTGAAGCATTGCCAAATGCTGTGTTTCGAATTAAGCTTGACACTGGGCAAGAAATGTTAGCACATGTCTCTGGTAAAATAAGAAAGCATTTTATCAGAATATTATTAGGTGATAGGGTAAGAGTAGAGTTATCACCATATGATTTAACCCGTGGAAGAATAACATATCGTTTAAAGTAAAGGACTAAATATGAAAGTAAGAACATCAGTAAAGAAAATATGTCCAAAATGTAAACAAATAAAACGTTTTGGCAAAGTTATGGTAATTTGTGAAAATCCAAAACACAAACAAAGACAAGGATAAGGAAGGGAAATATGCCAAGAATATCAGGTGTGGACATACCAAGAAATAAAAGAATAGTTATAGCTTTAACATACATATACGGTATAGGTAATAGTATAAGCAAAAAGATATGTGCGTCAATTAATTTAGATGAAAATATAAAGGCGCAGGATTTAGCGGAAGGTGAAGTTGTTAAAATCCGTGATGAAATAAAAAAGTATCTTGTTGAAGGTGATTTAAGACGTGAAATCTCTTTGAATATAAAAAGATTAATGGAGATTGGAAGTTATAGAGGGATTAGGCATAAACGTAAATTACCATGTAGAGGACAAAGAACAAAGACGAATGCAAGAACAAGAAGAGGCGTAAAGAGAACAGTTGCAGGCAAGAAAATAGCGGTTAAATAATAAGTAGAGGTGTAATTTTATGGTTGCAAAAAAAAGAACGGTTGTGAAAAAGAAAAAGATTAAAAAGAATGTGGCTAATGGAGTAGCACATATAAAGTCAAATTTTAATAACACAATTATTACATTAGCGGATTTAGATGGGAATGTAATATCAAGTTGTAGTTCAGGTGTTGTTGGATTTAAAGGATCAAAGAAAGGTACCCCATTTGCAGCGCAATCAGCTGCAGAAAAAGCTGCATTAGCTGCGAAAGAACATGGAATGATGCAAGTAGATGTTTTTGTTAAGGGGCCTGGTCCGGGAAGAGAAACGGCGATAAGAGCAATACAGGCAGCAGGAATAGAAGTTATATCAATTAAAGATGTAACACCTATTCCACATAATGGTTGCCGACCACCAAAAAGAAGACGAGTTTAGGTAGCTGAAAGGAGAATCGTAGTATGGGATTATATAAAGGTCCATCTTGTAAGTTGTGTAGAAGAGAAGGCGTTAAGCTTTTCTTAAAAAGTGATAAGTGTGAAACTGCTAAATGTCCACTTGGAAAAAGAAGTTATCCTCCTGGACATAATGGTCCGTTATATAGAGGAAAGTTATCAGAATATGCTATTCGATTAAGAGAAAAACAAAAGGCTAAGAGATATTACTATATTAGCGAAAGTCAATTTAAAAAATATTATGAAGTGGCTTTTAAACAACACGGTGATACAGGTGAAGAACTATTACAACTTGTTGAATCAAGATTAGATAGTATCGTATTTAGATCAGGACTCGTTTCAACTAGAAGAAGTGCTCGGTTGATGGTGAAACATGGCCATTTTCTAGTAAATAAAAAGAAAGTTGATATTCCTTCTTTTATTGTGAAAGTGAATGACGTAGTATCAGTTAGAGAAAAATCTATTAAAAAATTTGAAGTACAAATTGAAAAAGCAAAAACAAACAAAACTTCAAGTTGGGTAACTGCAAATTATGATACAAATGAGTATGTTTATAACCAGATTCCTAAACGGGAAGATTTGGATGTGCCAATTAATGAGCAGTTAATCGTTGAGTTTTATTCTAGATAAAATAATTTAAGGAGGCTCATAGAGTGAGGTTAAATACAAAAGTTCAAGTAAGTAATGAAGACAATGGCTGCTATGCAAAGATAGTTATGGATCCATTGGACAAAGGATATGGGATTACACTCGGTAATTCAATGCGTAGGGTATTATTAAACTCCTTAGAAGGATCATCAGTAACAACAATTAAGATAGATGGTGTTGCACACGAATTTGGAACTATTGAAGGTGTAAAAGAGGATCTATTAAATATTATTCTTAATATAAAAGGGATCATTCTTAAATCTCATACTGCAGACGTTAAAATTCTTCGTATTGATGCAAAGAAAAAGGGCGAAGTAACTGCAGGAGATATTATAACAGATGCTGATATAGAGATTGTTAATAAGAATCATAAGATTGCTACTATAACAGCTGATAATGTTTCTTTTAAAATGGATTTGAGGGTTGAAAGGGGTGTTGGTTATCGATTAGCAGAACAAAATCACTATGAAGATATGCCAATAGGGACGATTCCAATCGATTCTAACTTTACTCCTATTTTAAAAGTTAATCATAGTGTTATGGACACACGTGTTGGTAATAGAACAGACTTAGATAAATTGACTATGGAAATATGGACAAATGGTAGTATCGATGCAGAAGAAGCAGTTGAAAAGTCTTCTAAAATTTTGATTGATAGTTTTAGTTTATTTACTGATTATAAGCATGTAGTGCCATTGGCACCTGTATTGCTCGAAGAAAGTAAAGCAACAGGAGCAGAAATGGATATGGATTTAACAATTGAAGATTTAGAATTATCTGCCAGATCTTCAAATTGTTTAAGAAAAGCTGGAATTGCAAAAGTATCAGAATTAGTTGTAAAACCAATGAAAGAGTTAATGAAGATAAAAAACTTTGGGAAAAAATCAGCTGATGAAATAAATGATAAACTAGAGCAATATGGTTTGAAGTTAAAGGACGAATAGATTGGAGTAGCTATGAGACATCGTAATGGAAATAAAAAATTAGGATTACCAACTGACCAAAGATTAGCTCTTATTACAAATGGAGCAAAATCATTGTTCACATATAAGCAGATCAAAACAACAACTTTACGAGCTAAGCAAATAAGTCGTTATGCTGAACGAATTATTACAAAAGCCAAGAAAGATAATGTTACAGCAAGAAGAGAAGTAATGAAAATGATTAATGATCCAAAGGTTTTAAAAATAATATTTAATGATATAGCCCCACAGTATAAAGAAACACCCGGTGGCTATACAAGAATAATTAAATATGGGATACGTCGTGGCGATGCTGCGAGTGTATCAGTACTTGAGTTAGTATAAGCGTATATATCTAAAGATGAGAGCTTTAAAAATAACGGTCCGTTATGATGGGACAAGTTATTTTGGCTTTCAAAAGCAGAAGAACGTTGTAACTCTTCAAGAAATATTTGAAAAGGGTCTACAAAAGATATATGACACTAAAATTAAGATTCAATATGCTGGACGAACTGACAAAGGAGTTCATGCAAAGTGTCAGGTAATATCTTATTCCGATAATGGAAAAATCCCAACTGATAAGCTTTATAGGATGTTAAAGAAGCATTTATCTGGGGTATTCCAAATTGTATCGGTTATAGAAACTAAAGAAGATTTCGATCCGAGAAGACATGCTAGTTACCGTGAGTATGAATACTTAATTTATGATGGCATTCAAGATATTTTTCTGGATAGATATATGCAATTTGTCCCAAGCTTTGATTATGAAATAGTTAACGAATCTATTAAAGGACTAATCGGTAGAAAAGATTGTATTGCAATATGTTATAACCCAGAGCAATATCAAAATACGATAATAGATATATATAAAGTTGAAATAAAGAAAGATAACTATAAGATGTTCAATTGCGAAGGAAATGTTTTCAAGTTTACGATTGTTGCAAGTTCTTTTTTGCAACATATGGTTAGAAAAATTGTTGGATTAATACTAGAGGTTAATAACAAAAAGATAACTATCGAGGAATTTAAAAAAATAATCAATGGTGATATGCCATTTAACTGGGCAATGGCTCCAGCGAAGGCACTGTTTTTAAGTGATATAACATATAATTAGAAGAGAGGAATGTAAGATGAGGAATAAGTACGATACACATTATGTAAGAGCAGATGAAATAAATAGAGATTGGGTGATTGTTGATGTAGCATCTTTGAACCTTGGAAGAGCAGCATCTAAGATAGCTGCCTTATTGCGAGGAAAAAATAAAGTATTATTTCAACCAAGTGTCGATGTTGGCGATAATGTTATCGTTATCAATGCATCAAAGATAAATGTTTCTGGAAATAAACTTAAGAATAAGATATATTTTTGGTATACTGGTTTCCCTGGAGGGATCAAAGAGAAAAATTTTGAAAAAATGCTAGCTGATGATCCCGATCGAGTAATGCGATTAGCGATTAAAAGAATGTTGCCAAAAGGTAGAATTGGTAGAGCAATGTTAACAAAACTTCATATTTATGCTGGGCCGACACATAAGAATGAAGCACAGAAACCAAAACAAATAAATTTATAATTAGGAGAGGTCTTCATGGCAGAGGAAGTAAAGAAAATGAACAAAGTAAGATACTATGCAACTGGTAAAAGAAAGACATCAATAGCTAGAGTATGGCTAGTGTCTGGTAGTGGGGAAATTGTTATTAATGACCAAAAATTGGAAGAAATAAATGGTCCATTTTCATTAAAAACTTATGTTATTAAGCCATTAGTATTAACAAATACTAGAGATCGATATGATGTAAAAGCTACTGTTAAAGGTGGCGGGACTACAGGTCAAGCTGAGGCAGTAATGTATGGTATTGCTAAAGTATTAAATAATGTGTCAGAAGAATATCGCCGCATATTAAAAACTGAAGGATTGTTAACTCGAGATTGCCGAATTGTTGAACGTAAAAAGTATGGCAAAAAGAAAGCCAGAAAAGGCACTCAATATCGTAAACGATAGTTTTTGAGACAATAACAACGAATCCAAGACATAATTATAACTAGTAAAAAACAGTTATTCTGTTAAGGTACTTATGGTGGGCGCATTTTATATTAACAATATAAATGGCTTTGGAGGTATGGATTGAATAAGCTGAAAATACTAATTAGCGATAAAATATCAGAAAAAGGGATAGATATTATTAGAACCCTTTTTCAAGTTGATATAAAACCCGGATTAACTGAGACTGAATTAATTGATATTATTAAAAATTATGATGCCCTTATTGTAAGAAGCGAAACAAATGTTACCTCTAATATTATACATGTTGCAAATCGATTAAAGATTATTGGTCGTGCAGGAGTGGGTGTTGATAATATCGATGTAGGCGCTGCGACGAAAAAAGGAATAATAGTTGTTAATTCACCAGAAGGCAACACAATAGCTGCTGCAGAGCATTCATTCGCAATGATGTTAGCAATAACACGTAATATTCCAAATGCTCATAATAGTATACAAAAAGGAGAGTGGAATAGAGGTCTCTTCACTGGAATTGAATTGTATGGAAAAACTCTAGGTGTTGTAGGCCTTGGAAAAATTGGGCAAAGAGTATCAAAATATGCTTTAGGAATGGGTATGAATGTTATTGGATATGATCCTTATATAAATTCAGGACTTTCTACAAAAGTAGGAATAAATACAATAAAATTAGATGAGCTATTAAGAAATGCAGATATAATAACGTTTCATATTCCTTTGACAAATGAAACAACGAATTTAATTGATAAAAAAAAGTTCAATATAATGAAAACTGGTGTATTTATAGTAAATTGCGCAAGAGGTGGCATTATTGTAGAAAAAGATTTGAGAGATGCTGTTGTAAATGGTAAAGTCAGTGGAGCAGCAGTCGACGTATTTAGCAACGAACCAATCAAAAAGGACAATGTTCTTTTAGGTCTTGATAGAATAATAACCACTCCACATATTGGAGCAGCTACGAAAGAAGCAAAGATTAATGTTGCAATCGATGTAGCAGAACAAGTAAGAGATGTCTTGCTGGGTGGAGTTGCTAGGTCTGCTGTAAACACACCAAATTAAAGGTCTATTAGTCGTTCAATATTTATTCAAAATGATTTACTTTTATTGATCATCAATGCAAAATTAAAAAAAACTTCTTTCTATTATATTTAAAATCGTTCAAAATCAAGTAGTTAGCTGTTGTGCGGTTGCATTTTATTTATATCTCAATATAATAGTAATATGCTAAAAAAATTAAATTCCTATAAAACTAAATATTCAATCATTATTTCTTGCTTATTTGCGCTAATGCTTGGTACAGCATTGTATATGTTTTTCAACATCCAAAGGGATCATATCTATGATAAACAATTGAAAACACTTACAAATAATGCTCAAAAAATTGATGATTTCAGGCTTGGATATTCTCGGTGGCTTTCATATATCTATGAGTATTCTGCTGAAAAAAATATTAAACATAAAGAGCCCTATTTAAGATTAAGTCAAATATTAAATTCTCAGTTTGAACATTTGATTACCCATTTCAGTAACAATACTGAAATTAACAAAAATTTACTTCTTAAGTATAAACTATTTTTATCTACAAAAGAGTTAGCTGATAAAATGTTTGAGACTCAGGACAGCGAAGAAATATTAGATTACGTTGAAAAAATTAAAGTTTATGAAAACAAGATGAATACGATTTCAGATAAAGTATCTGATACCGTATATAATACTGCCTCTAAAATATCGGCAGAAAGAACCCGTTATTATGAAAAGATATTGCGTTATTATTTTGTTGCTACTTCTATCCTGCTATTAATCAGTTTTGGGTTACTCTTATCTTTTTTTTCAAAGAATGTCAGCATGCCACTTCGAAAATTAATGAATGCTATAAAATATCTGGATGCGGGTGATTTTTCACATAATGTTGAGATTAAAGCCAATACTGAATTCGATATGCTCGGAAGTTCATTTAATGATATGAGTAATAAGTTAAAAACACTGACAACACATTTACAAGAAAAAAATAACAGATTAGAAGCAGTTGTTAATACTCCTGCTGTGGGGGTTCTAATCCTAGATCACAAGCAAAATCTGATATTTCAAAACAAATGGGCAAGTAAAAAATTTACTCAGACAAATAATCTTAGCTATCTAAAAGAAGGTCCAAATGTTGAGAAAATTAATTTTAAAAAAGTAAAAGACTCGTCCTTTGAGACATATATTTTTGAAGATCAGGATGATGAAGGAAATATTTATGAATGTTTTAAAAATAATATGGGAGAGGAAACACTTCTTCTCGTTTTTGATATTAGTGATAAAGTTAGACTAGAAGAAAATCTAAAACATTATATAGAAAATATTGAGCAAATTGTATCGGATAAAACAAGAGAATTGCATAGTGCATATAATGAATTAGAGATAAAAAATAAAGAATTAATGAATCTTGATATTCTAAAAAATCAATTTTTGCAAAATATTTCTCATGAACTAAGAACACCTTTGACAAGTATTATCGGGTATTTAGATGTTGTATTAAATTACACAAATATACCAATTACTCAAAGAAATTTCTTGCAAATTGCTTTAGAAAACGGATTATCCTTACTGAAAATAATTAATGACCTTTTAAATTTAACAGATATCGAGTCTGGGGAAATGCGTTTACAGATTCAGTCTGTTGATATTAATAAAATGCTTGAGAAAATTGTTTCACAAATAAGGGTTCAATCTGAGCAGAAAAAATTAAAGTTGGATTACACAATAGATGCAAATATATCACCCAAATTGTATGCAATAAGTGTTGATGAGAAAAAAATAAGAAATGTTATTAATAATGTTCTGTCGAATGCTATAAAATTTACAAAAAAAGGTGCAGTGTCGATCTCATTGTCAGCAAATAAGAAATCAGTCATTATAACAATTAAAGATACTGGCATCGGAATTAGAAAAGAAGATTTAGGTATTATATTTGATAAATTTAGACAAGTAGATAGTTCAATCTCTAAGGCTTATGATGGTGCTGGGCTAGGACTTCCTATTGCTAAAAAAATACTTGAATTACATCAGAGTGATATAACCGTTGAAAGTGAAGAAGATAAAGGTTCTACCTTTACTATTATTTTAAATCGCGTATTCCAAGACTAATTCAATATAGCGTATGATTCCATTAAGTGACTATGATTATCAGTTACCGACTGAACTTATTGCACAGTTGCCTGCAGAAAAACGAGAAGAATCTCGGTTAATGGTTCTTAATAGGGAAACCCATGAAATAATTCATCAGCGTTTTTTTAATATTATTGATCACTTACAGAGGGGTGATTTGCTAATATTAAATGATACAAAAGTAATTCCTGCTAGATTATTTGGAATAAAAGATACAGGTGCAAAAGTTGAAATATTTCTACTTGAAAAGATTACTGATAACCGATGGGAAACGTTGGCTAAACCAGCAAAACGACTTGGTTTGGGTACTAAGATTACTTTCGAAGACGGACTTACTGGTTTTGTTGTTAAAATATTGCCGGATGGGAAGAGACATATCGAGTTTGATTCTTTAAAAGCTAATGAAGATATAACATCAAGTGGGACGATCCCTTTGCCACCATATATCAAATACAATGAAAAATTTAGTAATTTGTATAAAGATCGATACCAAACAGTTTTTGCAAAAAAGGAAGGTGCTGTTGCAGCTCCCACAGCCGGTTTGCATTTCAGCCAGGAACTAATCAATCAAATAATGGTAAAAGGGATTAATATTGCAACTGTAACCTTGTATGTTGGTATTGGTACGTTTAAACCAATAGAGAGTGAAAATATTTTAGATCACAAGATGCATAGAGAGCGTTATGAGCTTAGCGAAGAAACCGTTAATCAAATTTTTAATGCGAAAAGAAGCGGTAATAAAGTTGTGGCTGTTGGAACAACCGTTGTTCGTGTTCTTGAAGGCGTAAAAAAGAAGTTTGGTGAACTAAAAGCAGGTTCAGGTGGGATTGATTTGTTTATTTATCCTGGTTTCAAATTTGAAATAATCAATAGCATGGTAACGAATTTCCATTTACCTAAATCGTCTTTATTGTTAATGATTTCTGCATTTGCTGGTCGATCATATATAATGGATGCATATCAGAATGCGATTGATAGTAAGTATCGATTTTTTAGTTTTGGTGATGCAATGTTGATAAAAACATAAGCGACAAATAATAATATTTAAAGTAAAATAATAGTATGATGTGGAATGGATTAATAGATAAATATCGTAAATATATGCCTGTTTCGGATGAAACAAACATTATTACATTAATGGAAGGGAATACTCCTCTTATTCCGGCCGTTTATATTCCTCAATTAATTGGAAAAAAGGTAAATGTGTTTTTTAAATATGAGGGTCTTAATCCTACAGGTTCTTTCAAGGATCGTGGCATGACAATGGCGATAACGAAAGCGGTAGAGAAAGGCAAGAAAGCGGTTATATGTGCGTCTACTGGAAATACGTCTGCATCTGCTTCTGCCTATGCTGCTCGGGCAGGTATTCGATCAGTTGTTATCATTCCAGAAGGGAAGATTGCTCTCGGGAAACTTGCACAGGCCATGATGCATGGTGCGTTGGTAATTGAGATTGAAGGAAATTTTGATGTTGCTCTAAATATTGTTCGAGAGATTTCTGCTACCCATCCCATAGAACTTGTTAATTCTATTAACCCCTATCGAATTGAGGGACAAAAATCTGCAGCTTTTGAAATTGTTGATGCTTTGGGGCGAGCACCTGATTATCATTCATTGCCAGTTGGAAATGCTGGGAATATTACTGCTTATTGGAAAGGATATACTGAGTATAAAACAGCAGGTGTGACAAACACATTACCAAAGATGATTGGTTTTCAATCTGAAGGAGCTTGTCCGATTGTACTTGGAAGGGTTGTTGATCATCCTGAAACAATTGCGACTGCAATCAGAATTGGTAATCCAGCGAGTTGGGACAAAGCAGTTGAAGCCAGAGACGAATCTGGTGGTTTAATTGATAGTGTAACAGACGAGGAAATTCTTTCTGCATTTAAAGTGCTTGCATACAAAGAAGGCGTTTTTTGTGAACCTGCTTCTGCAGCATCCGTAGCTGGAATACTTAAGAAAAAAGCCATTTTTAAAGATGGGGATACCATTGTTTGTACACTAACAGGTCATGGATTAAAGGATCCTGATAATGCAATGAAAATGGCAGATAGACCAGTAAAATCTAAAAATTCAGCTCAAGATATTATTAGATTAATTGGTTTATAAAACATAAGGAGCCGTATATGAGAAAACGAATAATTGAGTTGCTTAAAAAAGATGCCCGTTATACTCCCGAAGATATCGCTAAAATGCTGGATACTTCTGAAGACATAATAAAAAAAGAAATTTCTAAACTTGAAAATGAAAAAATAATAGTACAATATTCGGCTGTCATTAATGACGAAAAACTGAATGGCAATGGTTCTGTTACTGCATTTATTGAAGTTAAGGTCACTCCAGAACGGGATAAGGGGTTCGATGATATCGCTAATCGTTTGGAAAAGTTTCCAGAGGTCCAATCGGTTTACCTTATGAGTGGTGCGTATGATTTACTTGTTGTTGTTCAAGGGGATTCCTTGAAAGAGGTTGCACGATTTGTTTCTGAAAAGCTGGCACCATTTGGAAATGTTCTATCAACTGCAACACATTTTTTGTTAAAAAAATATAAAGAAAATGGCATTCTTATGGAGCAAGATATCCCTGAACCATCGCGATTAAAGGTCGTATTTTAGGTTTCTATGAGATCATTATCAGATAAAGTTAAAAGTATTGAACCATCTGGGATAAGAAAATTCTTTGATCTGGTTTTGGGTGCGAAAGATATTATCTCTTTGGGGGTAGGTGAGCCTGATTTTGCTACTCCGTGGCATATTACCGAACAGGCAATTTATAGTTTGGAGAATGGATGTACGTCCTATACCTCCAATCAAGGGCTACTTGAACTAAGAAAAGAAATCTGTAAGGACTTGAAATCAAAATTTAATGCAGATTATGACCCTGTAACTGAAACGATGATAACTGTTGGTGTTTCAGAGGGGTTGGACATTGCGTTTAGAGCTATTATTAATGACGGAGATGAAATAATAGTCCCAATACCAAGCTATGTTTGTTACAGTCCGTTAATCACGTTAGCCGGAGGAAAAGCAATTACGGTTGATACCAGTGATACAGATTTTATAATTACGAAAGAACAATTGAGAAAAAGTATTACGCCTAAAACTAAAGCTATTTTGATTTCATATCCGAGTAATCCTACAGGAGCGATGATCACTCAGGAGCAAATGAAAGATATTATTAGCATTGTTGAGGAATATGATTTATGGTTGCTGTCTGATGAAGTTTACAGTGAACTTGTTTATGAGTCAGGGCCAATTTCAGCATCGTCCTATATTAAGGATCATTTAATTCT
>Ga0154585_1033_pt1 | contig 14637 bp, 13 predicted proteins | sample RifGroF2_FD_116014 | JGI IMG/M metagenome (GOLD analysis project Ga0154585, IMG submission 116014) | Candidatus Margulisbacteria bacterium GWF2_35_9 | reverse complement strand
GGTGGTGATGTATGCGACCAGTATTTGAAAAAAAAGTTTTGCCATTGCACGAATATTAAGTAGATCATCCAAAAACCCAAAAAAGGTAATGAGGACAGACCCGACAATAAGCGCTTTTATATTGGTTGAGTGTAAATCCATTGTGAGCAGTAGCATAATATATACCCCGAACATCGCAAGTCCTCCAACTCTAGGTTTTGAATACTTATGGACTTTTCTTCCATTTGGCGGGTCCATAATTTTCCAGAGGATGGCTTTTTTTATAATAAATGGGGTTACAAAACTGCTAAAAAAAACAGCAGAAATAAAGTAGAGGAAGAAAATAATTATTAAAGTTAATGTATTGTTCATAATTTGTCAGAGATTCTACGGAACCTGATTTATAAATTGTATAGATTTAATATTAAAAAGTCAAAAGAAGACTAGAAATTTATTCTATTATCTGGAAACCGTAAAAAGAGTGCGTGCGATGGTTTTTTCGGTACCGTTATCGGCATATAATACAACTATATAAGTATCATTAGGTAAAAACATGCCATTTTTTCCATAGCAGTTGAAGGATAGTTTGTTATAACCACTGATTCCTCCTGTGCTACCTGATGTAATTGATGTTCTCCATAGTTCTTTTCCGAAGAGTGAATACACTTTTGCTTGTACACTTGCGTTTTGATTTAAATAATAGCCGAATTCCGTTCCATTTGTATTGATAACAGGGTTAGGATAGTTTAATAATGATGTAATTTGTAGCGAAATATTGGGAGATGATGCTTGAGGTTGAATGAATGATGTTAGGTCAATTTTTCCAGTGCCACTAAATTTGTCCCAACCCACCAAGTTACTTCCATTACCAAGCGGGTCTCTTAGATCAATTGCTTCATTGCTAAACACTTGGGCGATATTACTATTATTCTTGATCTTAAATAAGTAGGGAATTATTCCTGATATATATCCACTAGAAATACTAGTTCCGCTTGTTTTGGCATATTGATTATTTAAGTAGGTGCTGGTTACGTCCTCTCCTATGCAAGAAATGGAAATAAAGTTTCCAAAATTACTAAAAGATGCAAGTTTGTCTGAGCTGTTTAAGGCTGAGACGGCCACGATTCCGGGGAAAGCGGCCGGATATATGGATTGTTCTTTCCCTTGATTTCCAGCACTGGCAACGATTATGATTCCTCGATCAAGTGCATTCTCGATTGCTAGTCTGAGTACTTCTGTATAATACGAGTATCCAAAACTGCAATTAATAACATTGGCACCCATGGCTACGGCATAGTTAATGGCAGTTGCAATTGCAAATTGAGAACTGCTTCCCTGGCTGTCAAAGGCTTTGATTGGCATTAATCTGGAATTTCCCATCCCATTTTTTGCAATAATGCCGGCCATAAGGGTTCCATGCCCTAGATCATCTTGCGGAGGAGAATCATTCATTACCAGATTGATGCCATTAACATCATCGATAAACCCATTATTGTCATCATCAATCAGGTTGTTTGGGATTTCATTCGGATTGACATATAAAAACGGTTGCAAAATGTTGTTATTCAAATCAATGCCACTATCGATGACAGCAACTATCAATGCGTCGCTCTCTACTTCACTTATGTTTATGAATGATTCGTTTTCTAGGTTTGTGATTTCAGATTGTAGTTCGCTGTGAAGGTAGATGGGTTTATCTTTTTCAGTGATTGTTTCTGACTGGATATTCGTTACACTTTTTGTTTTCGCTGTGTCGGCATTCTGAGTAAAAAATAATGTGTGTTTCTGATAATTATTATAGGCAATGATGGTATTTCCAAATTTTTGAATCGTTATACTCCCATCAGAATCCACATTTGAGAAACAGATGCCTAGTAAAAATAACATTCCTATTTTTTTAATCATAAAAGTTCTCCCAGTGATAAGCAAACACTCAGCTTTGAGTTTTGTCCGTAAATTTCATTAAAGTCGAGTTCATAGCCAAATTTGATAAAATTTAAATTGATTTCAACGGATGCTTGTGTCTGATAAATGTCGTCAATTGGAATGGTTGCTGACGTGGATAAAAAATCAAAAAAAGTCAGTTCGGACTTAATGTAACTTTTGTTTTGCAGACTATTATTAATAAAACTAAGTTTAAAATCATCGGAGATGTACCCAATGTGACTTATCATATTTGCTGGCAATGTGTCTGATATTTGGTCGTTCCATTTAAAGATGGTGTTCCCAATGTCATTGAGTGACGCACCAATATAAAAATTAGTGAGAAAATGATACATGAAGCCGGTGTCTACTCCATAGGCTAACATGGATTTATCCTCAATTTTTTGAAAATATAATTTGTGGTTGATACCGACATATAAATCCGGAATTAAAAATGTGCTTCCGATTGAGAGAATACTGCCTGATTTGACATGACTAAACGTTGAACCTGTTTTAAAGGTGTTGTCTATATCTTGATAGGTTTTAGAAAGATTATTTAATGAGTCATATTTTACTAGTAAGCCGAGTTTTATATTTGAAAAAGGAATTCCGATGGATATCGAATTGCTATCCCAAATCCCCCCCATTTTATTTGATGATGAAAAGTTCAGGCTAAAGTTCTGCCAGTTAATTCCTGCCGGATTTTCTATTGAAGATACACCCACTTTAGAATTTATTGCTGTCGATTCTTTTAAGTAGTCGTAATCTATGTTTCCTGCAAAAAGACAGGATAATAGTAAAGATAATAAGAGTATTCCCCGCCCCAAGGATTATCTCCCCCCCGATATATATTTTGTTTATATAGAGGGTATGCCCTGAAATTGCTGATTTTAAACCATATATTTTGAAAAAGTATTGACAATTTTAAAAAACGGGTATAAAGGGGTGCTAAAGAATGATGTTTATCGGATCAACATCGTATATAATTCTGGATCGATACTGATTCCCAACTAGTACTGCGAACATATCTTTCTTGAGGTTAGATGCATCAATCGTTGGTGGAAATTTAATGATAAAATGCCAGCGATAATTATTTTTTATTTTGCTTATCAGAGATGGCAAGGGTTGAAAAAAAATAAAGTCTTTATGTTTTGTTTCTAGTTCGAGAAATAGTAAATTAATTTCGTTTTCAACGAGGTCTGGGTCTTTGTTTTCCATTGATACTCGTATGAGTCTGGCAAAAGGCGGATTATTTGTTTGTTCTCTTGTTTGTATTTCCTGGTTATAGAATGAGAGGTAGTCTTCTCTCGCTGCATAATTGATGGCGTAATGATCGGGATTGAATGTTTGAATGATGACTGCGCCTTCTTTACTTCCTCTGCCGGATCTTCCACACACTTGAGTAATTAAATCGAAGGTGCGTTCCGTTGAATAAATATCTGGTAAATACAGGCTTAAGTCAGCATCAATAATACCAACAAGGGTTACTTCCGGAAAGTGATGTCCCTTTGCAATCATTTGAGTTCCAATTAAAATATCAATTTTTTGAGATTTGAAATCCTGTAGTGTATTTTTCAAAATATTTTTTTTGCTGGTAGTGTCGCTATCGAGTCGTTGAACGCTTGCATATGGGAATGTTTTTGAAATTTCATTTTGAAGTGATTGAATCCCCTTCCCTATCGCTCTTAATTTTGGGGCACTGCAATGAGGGCATACTGTTATTTCACTTTGACTGAGACCACAGTAATGGCATTTAAGCTCATTGTTTTTGTGAAGGGTCATGGTGACGGAGCATCGCTTGCAGATGACTGCTTCGCCACATTCTCCACAACGTAAAAACTTTGAGAGGCCTCTCTGATTGTACAAAAGCATGACCTGTTCTTTTTTATCCAGAGTTTCCTTGATTTTTAGTATCAATTCTCTCGTTAAAAGATTCTTTGGAAATGTTGAGATATCTTTTAGGTCGACAATTTTCACTTGAGGAAGCTTGGCGTTTTCATAACGTTCATTCAAACTGCTGATTTCATAACTTTTTTTTGCTTGATAAAATGTTGAAATTAGTGGCGTTGCAGACCCGAGGATGATTTGAATATTTTCGATTTGTGCACGCTTGAAAGCAACTGCCTTCGCATTATATCTTGGAGAATTTTCCTGTTTAAAGGATGATTCTTGTTCCTCATCAATAATAATAACTCCCAGATTATTGATTGGGGTAAAAACAGCCGATCGTGTTCCTACGACAATAATATTTTGAGAATGATATATTTTAAGCCAAGCATCGGTTTTTTCTTTAACCGTCAGCTTTGAGTGAAGTAATATGACTGAATCTTTATATACATGATGTAATCGATCATAAACCGAGTACGTCAGAGATATTTCTGGTACTAGAAATAATGAACTCTTATTCTTTTGAAAAAAATAATCGATTACTTTAAAGTATATTTCTGTTTTGCCACTACCGGTTATTCCATGAATCAATTGGTGTTGTTTTGGATGAGCAATAATATAGGAGTAAATTTCTTGTTGTTTCTGAGTCAGGACAATGTTCGATACAATATTTACGGGTGATATTTCATATAATTCGCGCTGTTGATCAATGTCTAGGTTGAATTTTTTTAATGTTCTGGCTCCAATTGGGATAATTGTTTTGATTATTTTTGAAAGAGGGGTTATGTAGTAATGTGACAACCATTCAAGAAGTTCTACAATATTTTGATTAAACAATGACTTATCTCGAATAATATCGATTATATCCTTCACTTCATATGTTACGTCATTGGAATCTTCTTTGTGGATTTTAAAAATATAGGCCAAAACGCTGTTGTTCCTTAGAGGAACAGACACCGCTTGGCCTACTGTAATTTTATCCGTTAAGTGGCTTGGTATGCTATAGCTTAGGAGTTTTGTTATTCCTTGAGCTAAAATTACTTCCGCATGCATTGCGTCAGAAAGGACTACTCTTCTTCTACTTCTATATCATCCAGAAGAACTTCAACATCTTCTTCGGCTACCTCTTCTTCGTCCTCATCTTCTAGTTCAATGTCTTCGTCAGCATCTATGTCTAAATCGTCTACCTCAGCTTCCACCGCAAGTAAGTCTTCTTCAGATGGCTCATCGATAATGTCTTCTTCAAGAATTACTAATTGTTCCGCTGGAATTTTTACATCATCATATAATTGTTCAAGAGTGTCTTCTTCTTCCTTTAAATCGATGTTTTTATCAACAGAGATTTCAATCTTGATTTTACCTGTTGCAAATTCTTTTATAGCATCGTGAATGGGGCGATTAACTCTTTCCGATTTCTCAAGATAGCTATTATTTTCTTCTACAATTTCTTTTGCCCTCTTTGCAACTGCAAAAGATAGTAAGAATTTATCATATTTCGTTTCCATTTATTTCTCCTTTTTTCCAGTAATAAACGACAGTATTTCTTTTGTTGTGTCCTCTATTTTATCATTAACTAACGTATAATTAAAACAAGAACTATCTTCCAACTCTTTTTTTGCGTTATCCATTCGAATTTCCACGCTCTTTTTATTCTCCGTACCCCTATTTTCAAGTCTTTGCTCAAGTTCTTTCATAGAGGGTGGTAACAAAAAAAAGCTAATGTAATTAGTCTGGGTTGAGTTGAATGTTTTAATTAAATTTTTTGCTCCTTGTACATCTATTTCAAAAATTATTTTTTTTCCTGATTTAATATTTTCTAAGACGCTTTTATCCGTTCCGTAAAAATTCCCATGCACTAATGCCCACTCTGCAAATTCATTGTTGGCAATTTTTTTATTAAATGCGTCGACTGAGACAAAAAAATAATCTGTTCCATTAACTTCGTTTCCTCTGGGAGCCCTAGTAGAATATGATGTAGATAATGCTAAGTCTGCCTCTTTTTCTATCAGAGCTTTAATAACAGTTCCTTTACCCACTCCTGATGGACCGGAGATAATAATGCCAAGCCCTATATTTTCATGCATAACAGTTAGGTAATATATCAAAATTTATCCTATCCATCAACGAATATTTGCAATAATGAAATTTATTAATTAGAAAAAATGAATGGTATTGCTTCTAATGCTTGATTCACCGAAGAATCTTGACACATATTTGAAAACAAAAGATAATAAAGCAAGGTTTGTGTATATATAAAGAATATAAATTATCAGATACTTAAAATTAAGAGGAGAATTAAATGAAATTTTTTGATCGTTTTTTTGGGAAAATGTCGCATGATATGGGTATCGATCTTGGAACTGCTAATACATTAGTTTACATTAAAGGGGAAGGGATTGTTCTTCGTGAACCGTCCGTTGTTGCAATTGATTCTAAGACAAACGCAACACTTGCCGTTGGTAATGAAGCGAAACAAATGGTGGGTCGTACATCTGGAAGTATTGTTGCTGTTCGTCCTTTAGAAGATGGCGTTATATCCAATTTTGAAGTGACCGAAACCATGATTCGTTATTTTATTGAAAAAATTCATAATCGAAAACGCTTCTTAAGCCCCAGAGTTATTGTCGGTGTTCCATCTGGAATTACAGGAGTTGAAAAACGAGCAGTACTTGATGCAATTGTTCATGCAGGAGCTCGTGAAGCATATTTAATAGAAGAGCCTATGGCAGCTGCAATTGGATGTGGATTACCCGTTTCGGAACCAACTGGTAGTATGATCGTAGATATTGGCGGAGGTACAACTGAAGTTGCGGTTATATCCTTAGGTGGAATTGTTGTTGCAAAGTCAGTGCGAGTTGCTGGTAATGAAATGGATCAAGCAATTATTGACCATTGTCGAGAAAATTACCGAATTCTTATTGGTGAACGAACCGCTGAAGATATCAAAATATCCATTGGAAGTGCTGCTCTTGTGGATGGGTTTGATGAAGAAACAATCGAAATTGTTGGTCGTGATTTAGTGACCGGGTTACCAAAAAACTTTACACTGACTTCTACTGAAATTAGAGAAGCACTCAGCGAATCTGTTAATACAATACTAAATGCAATCAGAGGCGTTTTAGAGCAGACCCCTCCAGAATTGTCATCCGATGTTATGGAAAAAGGTTTGATGCTTGCAGGTGGAGGCGCCTTACTTAAAGGACTTGATAAGTTCATTGAAAGAGAAATTTACATTAAAGTTAATATCGCAGAAGATCCGCTTTCATGTGTTGCATATGGAACAGGAAAAGCGTTAGAAGAAATGGATATTCTTAAAAAAGTATTATTTTCAGATTAGTCATTATTCTTTTAGTTTAATATATAAACATGTGTGTCATTTCGATAACATCGAGAACTCTGTAATATAATTAATAATTTTATTAGCTATCAGTTATTGAATTGAAAATATTTCGGATAAGATCCGGATGATTTTATTTTATGATATTATTGCAACAGTCTTTTTTTAAAACTCAATTGAGAAGTTATGACGTATTCCAACAGGATTGATAATTAACGCATAACCAAAATTCATATTTTTCTGATAAATGGTTATTCCAGATGATATATTTTCTCCATCCAATCCACATTGAAGCGAAATCATATTGGAGTACAAATATTCGACACCAAATTTAAAAGATAGGATGCCGTCGCCGTAGTTTAAACAATAACTTCCGACCGGATAAAATACGATATCGGTACTGAGCGGTATTTTGGCTCCAAGCGCAATAATATGCCCATAATCAGCAAAGTATTTGTAAGTTGCTGCCAGACCTATCTTCGACGTTGCTTGTAAGTAATATCCAAAAGAGTAAGCCGTTTGGTAGTTACCTAGGCCATTTGTGAGAGTGGAATAGTTATCACTTAGAAGATTCATTGAAAAGCCGAAAAATGTTTTGGAGTTGATGATTCTTGCAAGCGATAAAATAATGCCGCTATGACTGATACTTGTATTGGTTGGCGTATCAGTTCTGGTAGAGCGATATTCGATGTCTGAAATCATATCACCTATATACCCAAGTCCGATTTTAGTATTGCGATTTTTAATATCGAATTGATAAAAACCGTAGAAATAATTTCGGTCAAAATACATGGGGTTGTAACTGATAAGTATCGGAGATGCATTTTTATTGGCATAGAGTAATGCAGGGTTATAGTAGACTGCCTCAGCACCCTCTGCGGATATCATCCCAGTATTTCCTAACGCCTGAACTCTGGCATTCATTCCAAAATTTAAATAATCGTACATAAGGTCAACGCGTGTTGATACGTTGCAAATTGATACGGAGGCTAGTAGTGAGAGTAAAATTAGTGTTTTTTTATTCATATTTATCATTATTTTATAACAACCTTATGGTAGTCTTTGTGGCTTCCAGATGAATCGGACACTTCTAAAATGGCAATATATACTCCCGGTGGTAGCACGCTACCGTTATCATCTTTTAAATCCCAGATAAAATCCTCACCAGAACTGGAGATCAGTACACTATTAAATTGACAGGTTTGACTGATGATACGACGACCGCTATAAGAGTATATCGATAATTTAAGACTGATTGGTTCAGCAGACAATAAAACATGAAAACGAGTCGAATTTGTTTGGGTTAGACTATTCTTGACCGGATTTGGATAATTAAAGAATTCAAGAATTGTTGAAGGAACCCCAACATTGGAACTAGTATGCTTGAGCAAATATAAGGAGTTGTATGCGTTGATCAATCCATAACCCAGTTTTCCCGTGTAAGTCGGATTAAATCCATCGATATCGGTTGCGCTGGATAATATATAGGCTCTGACATCTTTTACTGTTTGTGATGTATGTGTGATCAGGTTTGGAGAGGTACTAAGTATAAGCGCAGCAAGACCACTAACCATGGGCGTTGCCATACTTGTACCACTCATGGTTTGGTATGATGAACCCAGCACTGTGCTATAAACACTTTCTCCAATGGCAGATATATCAACAAATTCTCCTGAGTAATTGGAGAAAGATGATTTAGTATAGTCGGTTCCGACGGATGCAACTCCTAGTATCATATTGGAACCACCGTCGTTACAAATCGGAGACATCATATGACTCGTATCGGAGGAGTATAGCTCCTTCCCTTCGTTGCTGGCTGCGACAACCAAAAGTACTCCATTTGCATAGGCAAAGTTAATGGCATCTTGAAGTGCTCCTGTATCACCAACCCAAGAACTGGCTAAACTCATATTGATGACATGTGCTCCGCTGAGAACGGCTTCTTCTATGCCTTCAGCTGCATTGATAATAAGACCATGTCCCGTATTATCCAAAACTTTAATCGCAAGAATTCGGTTGTTCCATGCCATCCCGGCCACTCCTATTGAGTTGTTTGACTTAGCAGCAATAATTCCAGCCACATGTGAGCCATGTCCATTATCGTCCAAGGGGTTGTGATTCCAGTCGACATAATTAAATCCAAGATCAACTTTTCCAGAAAGATCGGGATGATTATAGTTGACTCCGGTGTCGACAACAGCAACTAAAATGCTACTGGATCCTGTACTAATATCCCATGCATCTTCCATATTATATTTATCATAAATCGTTTTTTGAGCACCTGCGTAGCTTGTATCATTTGGTACGGTTCCGACGGCATGTGTTATATAGTTTAACTCGGCATAGACAACGTCTTCTTGAGATTTTAACCATTTGATAGCGCTTTCGATATCGGTCGTATCATCAAGGATTAATCGATAGACATTCTGGAGGCCATCGGTTCCGACTAGGAGTTTCCCAGAGGATTGAAGCAACGTTTCTTTGCTTTTAAATACTGGTTTGTTTTCGCTGATTTTAAACGGTGCCTTACTGATGAAATTGTTAATACTTACTTTTGAAGGTGAATTAGATGAGAACAAACCGGATGACTCTGGTTTTAGTTTTACAATAATTTCATTCGGAGCATAATCGAGTGCCATAATGAATGAAAAGACAATTAATAAGAGTGCTGTAAATTTAAAAAGTTTCATATATTAATCCCCTGCTTTTTTTATCTTTCCCAAGATATTGCTATTCTAAACTAAAAAGTTTATCTCGAATTAATGCTGCTTTTTCAAAATCTAAACTTTTAGCTGCTTCTCTCATTTCTTTTCTTAGAACGCTTATGGTAGACAAGAGTTCTTTTGGTGATAAGCTTTCCTTATTGATCTTTGATAACCATTGTAAATCTTTTACCGCGTTTTTTCCAGACTTCTCATTCGTAGCGGACCCTTCTTCACGAATATTGTATTTAATACGAGAGATGATAGTTGCTGGAGTAATATTATGGTCTGTATTGTACTGCATTTGTATTTTACGACGTCTATTAGTTTCGTTGATTGCCCTGCTCATCGATCCGGTCATTTTATCCGCATATAACAGAACCGTTCCGTTGACGTTTCGAGCCGCACGACCGATAATTTGGATGAGTGAACGTTCATCCCGCAAAAATCCTTCTTTATCGGCATCAAGAATGGCAATAAGGGATACTTCAGGTAAATCAAGCCCTTCCCTGAGTAAATTTATTCCGACCAATACATCAAAGGAGCCACTACGAAGTCCATGAAGTATTTCAAAACGCTCCATTGTATCAATATCGGAATGGAGATATCTGGTTTTGATTTGTTTGTTTAGCAAATAAGTGGTGAGGTCTTCTGCCATTTTTTTTGTGATAGTAACGACCAGCGTTCGTTCTTTATTTTCAACGCGTTTTTTTATTTCAGCCATTAAATTATCCATTTGATTTTCTGTTTTTCGAACTTCGATGCGTGGATCAATTAAGCCAGTTGGTCGGATGACTTGTTCGGCAACAACAGTCGCATGTTCGGTTTCATATGGGCCGGGAGTTGCTGAAACAAATATTATCTGGGGTATTTTATCTTCAAATTCGCTAAAGTTCAGCGGACGATTGTCTAGGGCACTTGGTAAACGAAACCCATAATCCACCAAGGTTTTTTTTCGGGATTGGTCTCCGGCATACATCCCTCGAACTTGAGGTAGCGAAACGTGAGACTCATCGATAATAACTAAATAATCCTTTGGAAAATAATCCATTAATGTGTAAGGTGGGTCCCCTGGTTTTCGTTTCGTTAAATGACGGGAGTAGTTTTCGATACCGGTACAGTAACCAACTTCTTTCATCATTTCCAGATCAAACATTGTACGTTGTTCCAACCTTTGTGCTTCCAATAATTTGCCATTCTCTTTTAATTCTTTTAACCGACTGTCGAGTTCTGTTCTAATTGTAACAACAATATCATCCATAGACATGGACGGAACCACGTAGTGACTTGCGGGATAGAGAATAAACTGATCAAATTCTTTTATTTTATTTCGATTAATGGGGTCGATATAGGTAATTTTTTCTACTTCATCTCCAAAAAATGCAATTCTTAGAATATATTCATCATACGCCGGATATATTTCGATGCATTCTCCAATAACGCGAAATTTTCCTCGAGTGAGGTTTACATCGTTTCGTTCGTATCGAATCTCTAAGAGTTGTTCCAAAAATGAATCCCGGATTAAGGTTTCCCCCGTTTTTATTAGACAACTTCCTTCTAAGTAATTTTCAGGAGAACCTAATCCATAGATACATGAAACAGAAGCGACAATGACCACATCATTGCGATTAAATAATGAATAAGTTGCTCTGTGACGCAAACGATCTATTTCGTCATTGATTGCCGAATCTTTTTCGATGTAGGTATCGGTGGTTGGCATATAGGCTTCTGGTTGGTAGTAATCATAAAAACTGATAAAAAATTCGACGGCATTTTTTGGGAAGAAATCTTTATATTCGCTGGTTAATTGAGCTGCCAACGTTTTATTATGCGCCATGATCAGTACCGGTTTATTAACTTGTGCGATAACATTGGCCAATGTGTAAGTTTTTCCACTTCCGGTAACACCAAACAATGTTTGAAATCTCTCGCCGTTTTTCACTCCATCCACCAATTTTTTAATGGCTTGGGGTTGATCTCCGGTCGGCTGATAAGGGGATTCTAAAATAAATTCTGACATTTTGTGCTTATTTCTTTTTTTAAATCTTCAAGACTGCCATTATTGTTTAAGACAATATCTGCATGGGACAGATACCAGTCTACTGGTTTTTGTGACTTTATCCTGTTCAAGACGTCTTCTTTTGAAAACGTGTCTTTTAAACGATCGATACTTACATTCACTTCGGTGTTAATAAAAATAACGGTGTTGCTTATTTCTTTTAGATTAAGCGCATCAAGTAAGGCAGCATTGATCAGTGTGTCTTTGCTTAGCTTATTTTTGATTTCTTTTGTAATTTCAGGATGCATAATAGCGTTTAATAATTCAACTCTATCGGGGAAAGCCTCTTTTGCAAGGGCTTTTCGGTTGATAGTGCCATTAACAACTGCCGATGGAAATATCTCCCCTACTTTTTGTATAATGCGTTCATGTGTCAGTAATTGATGCCCGATTGCATCTGCATCTATGATGGTGTAATGGGCGGGAACGTTCAGTAACTTGATTACAGTATCTTTTCCTGACCCGATTCTTCCTGTTACGGTAATAATCATTGAAAATTATTTATAATATCGATTGCTTTTCTAATACTGGTACAATAATGGGAGTCATTAATCTGACAGCTATAAACATGAAGTGTTCCAAAATTGAAATAACGTTCTCGAATATAGCAGAATTCCGAAAAATTATGAACGATAGCAAAGTTATTCAATTCGCTCAGTTGCTGATCATTTAGCTTGATTTTGAGTTGAAAAAATAATCGATTATCTAAAATAAAATATGAAAAAAAGTGTTTATAAAACTGTTTGATGACGGCTAAAGCATCGTCGGAACTATAACATAGAGAATAAAAGCGAAGATCATCTTCATCAATATACTTATCTTTACCCAACGTTTCTTCAACCCATTCGTTAAATTTGTACCAGAATTGACCTCCTGGTTTATCGAGTAAAACAAAGGGTCTGATATTTATTTTACCCGTTTGGATGGATGCTAGCCCCTGGAATATTTCATCCATGGTTCCATAACCGCCGGGCATAACCACAATTGCTTGTGATTCTCTGTAAAATGTTAATTTTCTGGAATAAAAATGTTTAAAAACAGTTAAGTGGTGGGGATGATTATCAAATACTTCACTGTTATTTTCAAAGGGGAGTTTAAGCCCGAGTCCAAAACTGTTTTCTGGTCCTGCACCAATATTGCCTGCTGCCATAATACCTGGTCCACCGCCGGTAATAATTTTAAAATCATATTGTGCAGCTTTTTGAGAAAATTCAACCGTTAATTTATAAAGATCATCATCGATAGGAGTTCTGGCTGATCCGAAAATTGAAATTTTAAAATTGTATTTAAACTTCTTGAACATCGCTATCGAGTTCCGAATTTCATCTAGCCCTTCTTTTAAGGGGATAATTTCTTCTGGTTCTGGATCTTCCCAATTATATAATACGGTAGATAATATAAAGTCTTTCAGCAGTTGCTGTTTATCTAGAGTTCCCGTCGCATATTTATTTAATAGATCTGATATGTCTTTTTCAAGATGTTGTTTATCTGTTATCATTCACTACTTTCTTAATATCGCGTATATTAATTTGCTTTTCATAGATTGCTTTACCCACAATAATTCCATACAAGCCTCGATCTGGCAGGGAACATAATTTTTTAATATCCTCGAGCGTTGTAACCCCACCAGATGCGATGAGTTGAACCTGTGTATTCTCTAAAATATATTCAAGCATGGCAATATTTGGTCCCTGAAGTAGGCCATCTTTGTCAATATCGGTATAGATGACTTGTTTCAATCCAATTTGTTCATATTTGTTGATGGTTTGTAATACTGTGTTTTTTGTGGTTTCGATCCATCCTTTTATTGCTATTTGATTTCCACGAGCATCAATACCAAACACTGTATTCAGCGGATAGGATTTTAACGCCTCAATCGCAAATGGTTCATCATCTATTATTGCGGTTCCAATAATACATCTACGTGCGCCGGCATCTAATATTGTTTTCATTGCGGTAATATTTCGAACCCCTCCACCGACTTCCACGGGAATATGAAGTTCTTTGCATATGGTTTTAATTAGATCATAATGCACCAGACTGCCTTGTTTCGCTCCATCTAGGTCCACGATGTGTAAAATATCGGCACCATCTTCCTGTAACTCTAGGGCCATATCTACCGGTGACGTTGAGTACACTTTTACTTCATTATAGTTTCCTCTAACAAGCCGAACACATTTGTTATCGATTAAATCGATAGCCGGAATTATTTTCATTGTTGCCTCCTTTTAGTGATAACTTTTTTAAATATGTTATCCTATTGTGCATTTAAATTTTGAAATAAGCCATTACTTTTTCTAAAAAAGCGAGACCGTCTTTTCCACTTTTTTCCGGGTGAAACTGGGTTGCAATGATATTATCCTTGATAACACTTGAAACATACTCTATTCCATAGTCAGTGGTCGATAGCACAATTGATGTATCTTTAGGTTCTACGTAAAAAGAATGTACGAAATAAAAATATTTATTATCAAAATCCTTAAAGGTATCATTTTTAATTTCTACATTATTCCATCCGATTTGAGGGATCGATAGACTCTTATCGCTAACAAATTTTTTAACTTTTCCTTTAAAAACAGACAGTCCTTTAACTCCAGGACTCTCCTCACTGGATTCAAAACAGAGTTGCAGTCCAATACAAATCGCGAGAAAGGGTTGCCCATTTGTGATTAATTCAATGATTGGATTGTATAGATTTAAGTTTATCAGCTGTTCTATTGCATGACCGAATGATCCTACTCCCGGGAGTA
>Ga0154585_1077_pt1 | contig 14805 bp, 13 predicted proteins | sample RifGroF2_FD_116014 | JGI IMG/M metagenome (GOLD analysis project Ga0154585, IMG submission 116014) | Candidatus Margulisbacteria bacterium GWF2_35_9 | reverse complement strand
CGTTGCAAAATGCGTATCTTTGCCCACATCAATTGTTATAGATTCTTATGAAAAAGGCCATAAATTTCCTTATGAAACGAAGACATCTTTTCAACGAGATTTTGAACAATTAAAAAAAAGGGATGAACGTGATCTCTTCGGTGGAACAATCATAAAAATGGGACAGCAACTAAATATAAAAACCGAAATAACAAAAACAATTTATGAGTCGCTTCAAAAGAAGAAAATACTTACATAATATTTTTAATTTAGGCTATAATATCTTAAACAATTTTTTCTTTGCAAAACAAGCGAATAATGGTATTGTTTCAAGCCATAAAAACGATCGGAGTCAAAAATGGAAATATGTAAATATGAGATGTTTCAAAATAAAGTATGTATCCGAATAAAAAATGAAATTTGTGAAAGCTTTGATGAAATGTTTTCAAGCACACTTTTTCAAGAGGTACTCACCCATTCTATCCATAATTTAGAACAAAAAGAATCATTACTCCTAAACATTTTTGAAAATAAACCGATTACTCCTCATGATATCCATTTACTTACAGATTTATTCAAAATGCTAGCAAGATTACCCTATTATGAAGCGGTAAAAATTAATCCTGCTTTTGAGTATTTTTTTAAAGATCGCTTATTGCTCTTAGAATTTATTGAATATCTCTACAATTATTGGAGAAGTTTTGATCGCTTTGTTATTTGTGATTCTAGTAGCGATAGTTTTGATAAAAGGCCCTACCGTACATTTAATCAAACCATTGAAAAACTGACAAACTTAATTCGGGGAACCTATCGAGATATTGAAGAAAATATCCAATGCAAAAAAACTCGCGTATATCGGCAAGTTCATGCAGGCGCAGAAATCGCAACGATATCACTCCCGCTTGATATCCCGTTACCTAAAGGTGATCTTTATCAAAGCTTAAAAAAGATTCCTGTTATTCGTCAGATTCTTTTAAATCCACCATTAATTCTCAATCCACCCATGAACAAACGAACAGGTGAGTTCCTTTGCGTACCGACTAACCCACTATCCAATTTAGATCTTAATCCAGACGAATGGTTGGCCTATCCAGCGATGGTTGGGGCACTCTATATTCTAATATATTTTCACAAAGCATTCTTCGATCTAGGTTTTTCGCTCTGCAACCTGTTTGAACTTGCAGAAGAGGAAATGCTTGGCAACCAACCGGACGCCCTATATTTATATGGCGTTCCCGAAGTAACAAAAGACTATGAATTTCCAACGATTTATCATGAAGACAAAGCAAATAAAATTTGGGTAGCAACAGTCCCGAACAAGCCGGAGTTTGGTTATTTTGGCTATTTAAAAAAGATGGTCTTAACACTACATAACGTCATAATGATTAAAAACGGCTATTTGCCGTTTCATGGGTCGCTAACCCGACTCGTACTAAAAGATGACAAGGAAGCAACTATTTTGTTAATCGGTGACACGGGAACAGGAAAATCTGAAACACTGGAAGCCTTCCGTCACTTGGGCGCAAAATATATACGCGATATTATTGTTATTGCCGATGACATGGGATCAATATCAATTAATGAAGAGGGAGAGGTTGTCGGATATGGAACCGAGACCGGAGCATTTTTAAGATTGGATGATCTTCAAGCCGGCTATGCCTTTGGTCAATTAGACCGATCAATTATTATGAGCCCTAACAAGGTGAATGCGCGTATCGTATTGCCTGTTACAACAATCGAGCATGTGTTAAAAGGATATAAAATTGATTATGTTCTCTACGCTAATAATTATGAGGAAGTAGATAAAACACACCCGATCCTTGAACGTCTTGATACTCTTGAAAAAGCATTCCATACATTTAAAGAAGGAACCGCAATGAGTAAAGGAACCACCACATCAACGGGGATTACACATTCTTACTTTTCAAATCCCTTTGGACCGGACCAATTCAAAGATGCACATGAAGTTATTGCAAAAAAATATTTTGAATTATTTTTTAAGCATAAACTATATGTTGGTCAGTTAAGAACACGGCTTGGAATATCCGGTTATGAAAAAATTGGGCCTCAGGATGCAGCAAACTCGTTGTTAACAACCATCTTGTCCTAAAGAAATTGCAAACAATTGTACTGTTAGTTATTTCGAATATTTTTATGACCTTTGCTTGGTACGGGCATCTAAAATTTAAGAATGCCCCCCTGCTTGCTGTTATCATTATTAGCTGGGGAATCGCCTTTTTTGAATATTGTTTTCAAGTTCCGGCAAATCGTATTGGGTACGGAATATTTAGTGCAGCTCAACTCAAGACAATTCAGGAAGTGATCACGCTTGTTGTATTTTGTTTGTTTTCTGTTATCTATCTCAAGGAAGAATTACGGTGGAACTATATTGTAGGATTCGCATTAATCGCCCTTGCCGTCTTTTTCATATTTAAGAAGTGGTAATAGAATTATATTTAATGTTTAATGCCGATATTAAATTAATAATGGCAATTGCGCTTCCAGCTAAAAAAACGTACTGAAACCCAAATTTATACCACACAAGTCCACCTAGAAGAGCAATGGATATAGAGAAGAAATGATCCATTGTCACTCCCATCGTTAAAGTAGGAGAAATATGATCTGGGTGCAAGGCTATTTTTTTTAAGTAGATTGATCTTGCCATGCTAACCGACATGAGCAGTTGATCAATAATATAACAGGTGGCAATAATTAAAAAAGATGTATGCTCTGTAAATAGTTGATGACTAAACCCATAAAGCAAACAGACAATAATCATAATCCCAGCCTCAAGCGCAAGTACGATTTTCTCCCCAAATCGATCAATCATACGTCCTAGATAGGGTTGAAAGACAATCCCTGCAACTCCTCCAAAAGTTAACAAGGTTGCAATAACGGATGTTGGTTTATGATATATCGTTACAAGAACCCATGGAGCAAAAGTCAGAAATATTTGCTTTCTGGTACCGAACAAAATTGATAACCAATAAAACATTTTATACTCTTTATAGATTTTTAATCTCTGTTTAGCTGGATGCTGTGCCCCAGGATTCATTTTAAAAAAATACAGAGCAGCCAAAAGATAAAAAACCCCAGCGATCAAAAAGCTAATCGTAAAGTTAAAATGAAAAAATCGAAATCCAATATAAATGATTAAGCTACCAATGATGACCGCCATATTTCTAACACTATTCACCTGCCCCAGACGCTTGCCATCCTGCCCTTTGCTTGCAAGCTCCATTCCGACACTGCTGGCTAAGGGGATAAGAAGATGTTGACCAGTGCTAAATATAAATATCCAGACAAGAAACAAAGAAAAACTTTCCGGAAACAACGCCATATAAATAAGTCCTGAAAAGGAAAAGAGACTCGCAAAAGCTGCTAATCGCCTACTTGGCAAAAAGAACAGGAGCGTTGAAACAAAAACAACTAATAATCCGGGTAATTCTCTCGGCAACTCAAGGATCGTTCGATTAAGACTGGTAATATGATGAGCCTCATTCAAGTAATTATTCAGAACTGAATTAAAAATACCTTCACCAATACTGATAAAGGCAACTCCAACCAAAAATAATATCAACTCTTTTTTTAGCTTAAACATTTGGTCTTACATGGTGATGTAAAAAATAAGTCTTGTCAATAAATCTAGTTAAACCAAACGCTAAAGTATAATCGACTATATCAGGCATGCTACTTTATTAAGAAATTTTAGAAGCTGGATTGGGAACTTTCCATATAAAATATTGTCTAATATGTAGATAACAGTATAACTTATAATTATGAACAATATAAAAAACATAACAGACAGAAGCTTCATCGATACTTTTAAAGAAGGAGACATGGAAGCATTCGAGTGGATATATAACGAAACTAAAGAGTTCGTTTTTAAAATAATTTATAAAATGGTTCACATTCCGCAGGAAGCAGAAGATTTAATGCAGGATACTTTCATTAAGCTTTATGAAAAAAGACGTACATTTAAAAATCAATCATCTATAAAGACGTGGATATATAGAATGGCTGTGAATAACACTCTCAATCATCTAAAAAAGAAAAAACGATTCAACGAAGGCATTTTACAATATAGACCAGAACAAGAAGAGGTGGATACAAATGATAACGAAGCAAAAACTCGAATTGTACAAAACTTACTATCAAAAATTAACCCAAGCTACAAAATTTGCCTCTTGCTAAAGGAAAATGAAAAGATGTCATATGCAGATATTGCCAAAACGTTAGACATAAATATCGGTACGGTAAGGTCCAGAATTAACCGAGCAAAAAAAGAACTGGTAAAATTATATAAAAAGGAAGTGAGCTCTAATGAATAAAAAGATAGAAGACTTCTACTCAAACTATTTGCAGAAAGATATTGAAAAAATTGATGCTCCAAAAACACCCTATTACTTATGGTCTAGAATTAAAGAACAGGTTCAACATCCTGAAGTTAAAAAACCATTTTTGTATCAACCGATATTTAAACACAAAATGGCATTTGCCTATATGTTTATTGGACTCTTGTCTCTTTCTTTCTTCTCATTTAATAAATATCAGAATTATTGTATGAATAAAGAGGTGAACGGATACCTAGCCAGTTATATCTCTTTTCTATCTTCTGATACCAGCTTTACCAATGAAATAAAATTAGAATCCAAAGTGGGAACTCTTTAAGTTTTACGTTGTCTAATGGATAGAATAAAAAAAGGAGGAAAGGTTATGAAAAAAATATTAGTGGTATCAGCAGTCGTTTTAATGACATCTTTTGTATTAGCTGCCGAGGAAAATCTCATTGAGGAACTTAATTTAAGCAATCAGCAAGTAAAACAGATTCAAACTCAACAACGAAATAAGCTCGAAATTCAAACACAACTTCATCAACAACTTCAAGTCCGTGAGCAGGAGTTAAAGCTAGAATTAGGAAAAGCAGAACCGAATGTAGAAAGAATCCAAACACTTAAACAAGAAATGACTCAATTAAGAGAGCATCAGCTGGACAATGAAGTCGAAGGAACTCTGGAAATGAAAAAGATTATGACCAAACAGCAATTACAGAAAATGGAAAAGCTCCAGTTACAAACAGGTAGTGGACTACAAAATCAAAACAAAATTCAGACGCAAACAAATATGCAAAATGGTTCAGTTGGCGGAAACGCTGGGAACGGGAGAAAAGGTCATTAGAACAATTATCAAGATACTCATTATTATATCAGCTTTTAGCTATGTATTTTCTAGTTCTGACTTTTTTATTGAACCAGCAATTAGTTTCGGCCTTAGTTATAATGATAATATAGACAAAGTATCAGCAAATGCGGCAGTTAATGGAACTGCCGCATTGCTACAAACAGGCTTAAATTTTAGTCATTATTTAGGTCCGAATCTTCTATATTCTGGAAATATTCAATACGCTCTCAACCATTTTACCAACCCAAATTTTGGAAGTCTCTCGAATATTTATTTAAATAACGGCATTTATTATGATATGACTAAGACTTATAACCTAGGACTCAATATCGGCATCGACTCCTTTTCTGACTCGATAAATAATAATGCTAATTATTTTTCTTATGCTATTACACCTAAAATTTCCTATGAAATCTTTCAAGCCACATTGATCGGATTAACTGCGACTCATACCAATACCAACTATTACAAAATAAATTCATCTACTAACGAACAAAAATTGGGAGTATATTTTTCTCGTGAGATTATTCCCGGAATGATATTATCTTTAGGCAACTACAACCTATCTTCTGTATCAACCATAAGTTCATCAAATTACACGGGCAATCAATCTTCAATTGTTTTAGAATTCGAAATTAATTCAATAAGCAATCTATATTGTAGTTACAGTTTTTCAAAATTAGAATACCCCCAATGGTCCAAATCTAGAGTTGACTCAACCAGTTATTTTAACTTGGCATATGTTCAGGAAATACATACAGATTTTACCTTGAATCTTCTGTATAGTTATTCAAAGAACCATTCAACAGACAGCGTTAATTCTTATAGTCAAAATATTTATCAGTTATTCTTTGAATGTACACCGCAATCAGAGCCACAGGCAAATATACTTTTCGATCTGGCATTTACATTACATCAAAAAAAACAATATCAAGACGCAATTCCTTTGTTTGAAACGGCAATCTCGCTTGATCCGACAAAAACAGAGTCCTATTACCTGTTAAGCTATTGTTATTTAAAAACAAATCAAAAGAGAAAAGCAATTCAGCTTCTACAGAACTATCCAATCCTAAATCAGGATGCTCGGCTAAAAAAGATACTAGAATATTTACTATCAAATTAGCCCAATTTCCAATTTAATTTCTTTTTATTCGTAAATTTTTGAATTTATATTAATCCCTTACCGATATATATCTGAATACATGGCATCTGGTATTTATAAAAATATAACTAGGATCTAAACAAACATGATCAAAAAAGTAATTGCGCTTATAAAAGATACCAACCACCAAATATTAATGGACACACTACCGTTCCTCGTCTGTAAATTTAAGCGCAATGGAACCATCACCTATGTAAACAAAACCTGCCTTCTTTTTCACCAGAAGGAAGAACAAGACGTCTTAGGTTCAAATCGATTATTTTTTGTTCACGAAACTGAGCAGAAAAAAGTATTAAAAGGGTTTTCATCCATTAAATCATCTTCTGATGAATATAAATTTGAAGAAACAGTGCTAGGTTCCAATGGAACTGAGTACTCCCTTGAATGGATTCTAAAAGGAATCTTTTCAAGAACCGGTAAATTTATTGAATTCGTTGCTATTGGAACCGACGTTACCAAACGCAAACAAATTGAAAATATCGCTCTAAACAGGACTCAATTAATCGAAGCCCTTCTCAACAACTCTCATCTGGGTTTTGCAATCAACGATATCAGTACCGGCAGAGTGTTATTTATAAATCAAGCATTTAAAAGAGCTTATAAAGTTCCGGATAGTGCATGTAAAAGCGTTTCAGATTTTATATCTTATGTATATCAGAACCGAATGAATTCTTATGGAAAAAAGATTTATGATGATATTTTAAGTGCGAACCCCACTCGGATGAACTGGCAAAACATACCTATTATCGACCACGATGGAACCGTCTCGTATATCTCTGCAATGAATATCCCCATAACAACTCAGGGACTAATGATTTCTACTGTATGGGATGTTACCGAACATAAACTTGCAGAAGAAGCACTAAAAATTAGTGAAATTAAATTCAGAGAAATTTTTGAGAACGTTCCAATCCCCTATTATGAGGTCTCTCTGGATGGGAAACTCCTTGCAATCAGTCCAGCCATCAAAAGGATTTCAAATTACACCGAAGAAGAATTGATTGGAATGTCACTAATTAATCTATATGCCAATCCGATAGAACGGGAACAATTTCTTAAAGAACTTTTTAGTAAGAAAGAACTCAACGATTATGAAATTCAACTGAAAGATAAGGATGGTGTAATAAAACCGGTATCTCTTTATGTAAAATTGATTTCAGATGAAAATGGTGTTCCTACAAAAATAATCGGATCTATGCTGGATATTTCAGAACGAAAAGAAATGGAAAAACTCATGAGAGCCGCAGATAAAATGGACTCTTTAGATCTTCTTGTAGGAGGATTGGCTCATGATATGAATAACATATTAAGTGTTGTTATCGGTATTTCGGAACTTGGAAAATTTGCTAATACAGAAAGCGATGAAAATCTTACACGCTTTATACAAATAAACCAGGCGGGGAAAAGAGCGGCAGACATTATAAGCCAACTACTTGCTTATAACAAACCAGCAGATGAAATCAATTTGAAATTAATTAACATTAATAAACTAATCAAAAATACCGTTACATATATACATGAACGATTTAAGTCTGTTAAAACAGTGTGCAAACTAGACAACAATCAACTGCCTGTAAAAGGAAACTTAAAATCCCTTGAACGAGTACTATTAAACATAATAATGAATGCGACACAGGCAATGACCGATACTCCACTAAAAAACCTAACCTTTACTACTCACAATATTGAACTAACACAAGCAACTGTGCAAGGCCATACTGAATTAGCGCCAGGCAAATATTGTGTTATTTCAATAACTGATACTGGTAGTGGTATTCCGAAGAAAGATCTGGAGAAGATTTTTACGCCCTATTTTACAACAAAAGAAAAAGGGACGGGGTTAGGAATGCACGTTGTTAATAATATTGTAACTAAACAGCATAATGGCGCAATATCAATAAAAAGCGAAGTTGGTATAGGAACAACAGTCTCAATATTCTTGCCAACTGTTATACCGTAATAATAGAGGATGAACGTCAATGAAACAAAAAATAATCTCTATCTCTACAACTAAACAAAATGCCAAATGGCCTTTTGTTCAAACATTACAAAACTATTTCGGCCGATTTTTAAAGAGTAATTCGTTAGAACAACAAAACAAACATTTAATTAATCTAGACAAACAAGTCAAGGAACTAAGCTGTCTTTACGAAATTTCTAAGCTTTTTAGAAGTAACGAACCCAATTTACAGATAATCTTTAACAAAATTGTCGGTTTGATTCAACACACATCAGAACCTACAGCTGATATCGGAGTATGTATAAAATATGGAGATGATACTTTCATAACGAATAACTATCCAAATTCTATTTTTAAACAAACGGCACCTATAACAGTTCAAGGAAAAAAAGTCGGTAGTATAGAAATGGTATCGGCAACCACTCCTCTAGCAGACACAAAATTTATTAATATTCTCTCAAGTGAATTAGGACAGCATCTTGAACAAATTCAAGACACTGAAGAGCTTAGAACAAATGAGAAGCAATATCGTCATCTTTTTCAGAATTCAGAAGAAGCCATTGCGATTATTCAAAACGGACAATTTATGAAAATGAACCCAAAAACATTAGCCTTATTAGGATACACCAAAGAAGAATTACTTGCAGTAAAACGAGAAGACACTATTTATCCTGAAGATAAAGCACTAGTCATGCGTCGCCATGCGTTGCGAATGGATCCAACAAAACCGGAACCGGAAAAAAATTATGAGTTTAGAATTCTAACAAAAGCAGGAAATGTCCGATGGGTCGCACTTAACACGTCCAGAATAATGTGGATGGGGAAACTAGCAGCTCTTAGCAACATGAGAGATATTACTTATATTAAAAATATGCAGGATGAGCTAAGTATTAGCATGAATAAATTTATTGATATATTTGAAAACATTCAGACGCCCTATTATGAATCAACCGCGGAAGGAATCATAATGGAACTTAGTCCTTCTATAAAAAATATTTTACACTACTCCAGAGAAGAGCTTATCGGGAAATCGGTGTTTGACCTTTTAGCTGAACCAACACAAAAAGCTTCTCTTATTAAAAAACTGACTAAAGAAAAATTTATCGAGAATTTTGAGGTACAACTTAAAGATCTCGATGGGTCTGTTATGCCGGTTTTAATAAATGCTAGATTACTAACAGATTCTGCTGGCTCTATTATTAAAATAGTCGGTTCTATTCAAGATATTACGGAAATCAAGAAATTACAGCAAGAGCTGATCCAGCAAACTCAGAAAGGCCTTCTTAGTAAACTTGCAACGGGATTTGGTCACAATTTCAGGAATATTTTAGCCGGTATCTCTGGCGTAATCGAAGAGATAATCATGACGGTAAATGAACAGTCTAAATTAGAAATAGGAGAAGAAACCGATCTTTTTAAGCGTATTCATGGGGCCTCCCAAGCGATAAATAGAGCTGTTAATCTTGTAAATATGGTAATTGAGATTGGTCAGCCTATTATTGAAAACGAGACACAAAACATTAATTTAAACGAACTCATTACTAAATTTAAAACATCTGCGAATGGCAATATAACAACATTTATTGAAACAAAAATGGATCTGGCACCCAACCTACCCTTAATTAAGGGGCATACCGAAAGAATAAATAACTTACTATGGCAGCTACTATTAAATGCTGTTCAAGCAATACAAGATCATTCTAATCAAAATAATGATCAGCTGATTAAAATTACGACGTCAATTGAAACAAAAACAAGTCATACCAATTTAAAACCTGGCAACTATGTTGTGTTAAGAATATCCGACACGGGTGTTGGAATGACTAAACAAGAAATGAGCAAAATATTTGACTTTTTTTACACCAACCGTCATATAGGCAAAAATTCAGGAATTGGTTTAAATGTTGCACAGATTATCGCCGAGCAGCATGGTGGGATAATCGAAGTAGAAAAAAGTGTTGTTGGAGAAGGAACTACCTTCACAGTTTATTTCCCTGCAGCAGAATTAAAAGAAGAAATAGCAATAAGTAAACTTTCAGATACTACAAAAATTAAAACAAAAAACAAAACCGTTCTTATTGTCGATGATGAAGAAATGATTCGAGATTTTTATCAAGCAGCAATCTCAAATTTTCTGCACTTACCAACATTACATGCAACATCAACTGATGAAGCGATTGAAGTCTTTAAGGCCAACCATGAACATATAGGACTTGTTTACCTCGATCTTGGTCTTCCGGGAAAAGGGGGGAACCACTGTTTAACAGAATTTAATAAAATTAATCCAAATATTGCGGTCATTATTAATAGTGGTTATCCAAAGAATTCTCCAGAAGCACGCGTTGATGGAGTTTATCATAGTTATTTGCAAAAACCTGTTAGTTTAGACACCATAAGAAACTTGACTGCTGAGATAATTGACCTAGAAAACAACAAATAAATCGTTTACAGCGAGCCTGTCGAGCTGGTGCCGCGGACTGGATTCGAACCAGCACAGCCTTGCGACCACTAGACCCTGAACCTAGCGTGTCTACCAATTTCACCACCGCGGCATATTATAACACCCATTATTATATATCATTTTGAAATCTTTGCTGACTGCTTTTTTATTAAATTGCCCTCTATATAAAGCTATCTTCAGATAACTATAGATAATACAAATAAAACAAGCAATAATGTATAACAATGGATATAAAAGACTATGGCATTATTGGTGATACAAATACAGTTGCACTCATTGGCAAAAACGGCTCTATCGACTGGTGCTGCTTACCCCGTTTTGATTCTCCCTCTGTCTTTGCATGTTTGATTGACAAGTATAATGGTGGCTTTTTCAAACTTGAACCAATTGAAGAATATACCTCTCATCAAGAATACCTTCAAAATACCAATATCTTAAAAACAACTTTCTCTACTAAAACCGGGATAATCGAATTAATCGATTTCATGCCATATATACCCAACGATAATAGTCAAAACATTGTTTCTTTTTCAGAAATTCATAGAATCCTAGTTTGTAAAAAGGGGTCAGTTGATATGCATTATATCTTTGATCCAAAGTTCAATTATGCTCTCGGTGAAACCACTATCAATATTACTGATCGATATATTGAAGCATCCAAAGATAATAAAATTATGATGCTTATTGGCAATATTCACTTAAACAATCCCCAATTTACAGTTAAATATAGACAACGTAAAACATTTGTTCTCTATTATGGACGCGTAATCTATAGATCCCTTGATTTCTTTGAAACTAACAAAAAATTTCAACAAACCAAAACTTATTGGGAGTCTTGGACTAATAAAATAATCTATACTGGCAAATACAATAAAGAGTTAATTCGGTCTGCATTACTCCTAAAGCTTTTATCCTACTCCCCCTCAGGGGCCTTTGTTGCTGCACCGACCACTTCAATTCCAGAATCTCTGGGAGGGACTAGAAACTGGGATTACCGTTACTGTTGGATGAGAGATTCTGTTTTTACGCTCCAAGCCTTTTATCGTCTAGGGCTAAGATCCGAAGCTAGAAATTATATCCGATGGGCTAGAAAAGTCATTATACGAGACGGAATTAGTGTTCAAATTATGTACGGAGTAGATGGGGAACGAAACCTTCCAGAAACTGAGTTAAGCTATTTAGAGGGCTATGGAAACTCCAAACCAGTCAGGATCGGAAACGGTGCGCACACTCAATCTCAACATGATATATATGGAGAAATCCTAGATATTATGAATACCTTTGTTCACTATAGTGGTTCCATTGACACCGATCTGAAGCAAGTGCTGATGAGCCTGATAGAATATGTGTGTAAAAAATGGGAAGACGTGGATTCCGGAATATGGGAAATGAGAGAATTAAACAAACAATTCACATACTCGCACCTAATGTGCTGGGTCGCAATTAATCGCGGACTATCATTGGCTAAGAGTCTTTACTGGGTAGACGCTCCTATTACTCGATGGAAAAAAGTGGCAAATAAAATAAGAACGACTATTTTGAAAGAGTGTTGGAATAACAAACTGGGTTACTTTACTCAAGCTCGAAATGACAACAGTGTTGATGCCTCGGCGCTATTAATTCCCATGTACGGATTTTTACCTTTCGATGATCCAAGAGTGATCTCAACCGTTCGTGTCGTTCAGCAAACTTTGTGTAAAAATGGGTTAGTGCTCCGATATCTCCACGACGAATTTCAAGGAGAAGAAGGTGGCTTTTTACTATGCTCATTCTGGTTAATTGAATGTTTAAGTAAAATGGGGCATAAAAAAGAAGCCATTGAACACTTAGATAAAGTTCTTAGTTACTCAAATAATCTAAAATTATTTTCTGAAGAAATCGACATTGATAATGGCACTTTTCTTGGTAACTACCCTCAAGCCTTTTCACATATTGGGCTCATTAACTGTATTTTAAGTTTACAGTAAGTTCTTAATCCGCCGGGAAAGTAATTATCGTTTTATTTGCCATCGTAGAATATCCGTTACGAAAAGGACGATTACCGACAAATGGGTTCGCTTTAAGCCGTCGATCCACTTCTAATTGAATCAGTGCATCTTTATAATTCTGAAGTGTATAGGGCTTTCCCACACTGTGTTTTACATAAATTGACCATACCGATAAAGTTTTGCCCCGAAAATAATGAGTTAGATCATTTTCCAGTGCAGTTAATTTATCTGTATTCTCAGCTTTTTTTAGTTTTGTTAAATCTATTGGATTATACGTCATACTCGGCACGCCATAATCCATTCGAGTACTGGCCCTAGCCATTATTTCTTTCATAATGTGATAGTGCATAAAATGACGAGAGAGAAAAAACATATGATGATTAATGCGAGGTTCCTTCTTTGATAGAAATTGGAAAGGCACCATATTTACACCAAAAATGTTTTCAAGTGACTGTTGAAACGCTTTCATCACAATACTCTTAGCTTCTTCTCTTGGTATATTGCCTCTTAACATTTGCCTTAAATTATTTGCCAAGTAATTGCCAAGATAATTATCAATTGTCCATACCTTCTCTTTTCTCTCCAACCATTTACTAAAGCGATTATTATTAAAAAACAAGATAATATCGCACCCCCAATCACGAACCATTGCCAATAACATTTTCTTTGAAAGACCCTTGGTTGAAAACGGATCCATAAGGAACAGTGAGGGAACAAATTTTCCAAATTGTAAATGTTGGGTAATGACATTATCCGCTTTTGAATAATATGTTTTAGGTTGATGCACCAATCTTTTCTCTTGTTGCAAGCCTTGAATTTCCTCTTTGAGTTGTCGAATACGGTCAATTTTCTCATCGAAAAAAACAGTTTTCAACGACTGACTCAACCATGAATCTTCCACTGCATATCTAAGAATACTAATAGGTGAAGAGTCTCTGTTTATATCATCCAACCCTGCATTACTAAACACCTCGGAATATGCCAAACCCTTCATACCGTTTTTTTGATTTGCTTCTTTAACAAACTTTGCCCATACTTCAAAATAGTTAATAACAATACTCGTCTTAACATCAGCGGCATTTGTTCTTTTCTCAATAATTTTATCAACAACTGCTTGTCCAATGATTTTATTAAACATTTTCTGACAATCTCCTGATATTTATTAAAAACATAATATCTCTATAAATTTATCGATCACAATCATCACAAAATTCAGTTTTTTTGGATTTCAACCGATAATGATAGTAGGAATCAAGTGCATACAAAACAGGAGGCCCAACAATGAATATTGAAAGTCAATTTCAATCAAGTTATGATTATTTAAAATTAAACTACTCCAAAAATATTCATGAAAGCGTTTCTGCTACTGATGGTAATGGCAAAACAATCGCACTAAATATCAATAGAACTCAGTCTCTTCAGTTTACTCAAGAAACTATTCAGAATTTTTCTTCTCAGGAGCTGAATGATAAGTTAAAAGAATATACATCCAACTTGCTTATAAAGGCCCACACTCAATCATTATCTAATAGTCCATTGAAAGCATATAATCAATCATCGCTCGAGTATTCCTTCTCCATAGAGCTTACGGCAGATATTGAAGATGGTTTTGATTTTGATTATTTTTCAGCAGAAAACGTTTCTAAGCGAATTTCTGATATGGCTATCGCTTTTAGTGGTGGGAATATCGAAACACTAAACGAAATGAAAACAGCCATAGACAAAGGATTTAAAGCCGTAGAAGATATTTTGGGTGTTCTGCCTGAGATCAGCACTAACACATATAATCTCGTTCAAAAAAAACTGAATGAATATGAAGCAAGTTTATCGACAAACTAACGCTATCTTTTGAAAGTTTAAAAATACACTATAAAATATTTGCTTTTCCCTTTTTGTATTTCGCTATAAACTAAACCTATGTACGTCGTAATAGCTGAAAAACCAAGTGTTGCAAAAGATCTTGCAAAAGTACTCAATTCCACCAAACGTAGTAATGGTTACTATGAAGGGAACGGATACTTTGTTACATGGGCATTTGGCCACATGATTGAACTATGTATGATGGATGTTTACG
>Ga0154585_1076_pt1 | contig 14975 bp, 19 predicted proteins | sample RifGroF2_FD_116014 | JGI IMG/M metagenome (GOLD analysis project Ga0154585, IMG submission 116014) | Candidatus Margulisbacteria bacterium GWF2_35_9 | reverse complement strand
TTGCTTAACAAATAGTCTTCACTCTCTGTGGAGAGACTACCATTAGTATTAAATAAATTTAAATATGAGGTCGGCATATCCATTAAGTATACAACATAAGAAAGATTAATAGATCAAAAGACTAAAAGATAAAGAGATTAAACTGAGCTTATTTTAATTATCTGGATATCCCTAACATTTCATATAGTTTTTGGAGAGTATCTTCATAAAAGCATACTGGTAGATCTATTTGAATTTCTTCAAGAGACAAATACCGTATCACTTTATCAATGCCCCCGGTTTTTAAGGCATATAGAGTTTGAGAGATAATCATTGCTTTTGCCAAGAAATGAATTGCTATAATTTTTCTATCGTCGTCATTTAGAAGTTTGTCAATTTTAGATATTAGTTCATTTTTTATTGAATTTTGAGAGTTTTTTACAAGCGCTTGTATTCTTGTTAACTGAATAGTTAATTCCTTGTTGTTAAAAACAGACAGGCCAATATTACAAATAGCATTTAAAAACTCTATAAACGATGTTTTTTCATGATCAGGCAAGATGTTGATACATTCAATAATTTGATCTTCCGTTATAGCGTTGTTGTCAAAAAGGGCAATGTGCAGTTTTTTAAATTCCTCAGAAACGTCATTTAGCGAAACATAATTGCCAACAGCCATCAAAAAAGATAATCTGAGTTGTTCATTACTGCTGATGATTTTATAATTCATGGCTTAGCTCCGTTTTTGGCTTCAGAATAATAGATTTTGTATTGCACGTGTTTGATGATATATATCCAGAAGATCAAAATCCAGCGCTTCTGCGCAGGTTGCATCTAAGAAAGATTTAAAAGAAATCTTTTCATCGTTTGGGAGTTTATTAATTAATTTAATAAATTGATCCGCTGATAGTGATTTGATATCAATAAGGGCTATGTGTAGATTTATAAACTCCTTAGAAACATTATGACTTCTGATAAATTGACCGACTGACACTGCAAAAGAGGACATAAAAGATTCAGAGATGCTAACTAGTTTATAATTCATTATTAAACTCCTGTATTTGTTATTTTTAATATATCGAGTATGAGTTGAAATTATTTCACTTTAATATGTAATTGAAACAGGTAGCCGATTATATCTCGAGCAGAAATGCCTGTTTTTTTTGAGATGATTTGTGAGTCATTTGACTCATTTCGATAGGTTAAAAGTATCAACGCTATTTTTTTCTCGTGGGAGGTTGCCAGAGAGCTTACACAAAGTCCATCTGCCGTGAGCCCTTTTGAAATATTTGTTAGTTCCTCATCGGAAAAACTTGGGAATTTGCGATAGTAATAGTGATCATTACGTTTTCTGCTAGGGGATACTATTTTATTTTTCATCATACAATAATTCCTTTGACTCTAGTTTAACTACAATATATTGACACAAAAAAATAAAATTTCAAAAATAGTATTTTCTTAAATTACGGTCAAGGAACTGGAAATAGATAAAACAGAAGATGTATTGTATAATGCTCTCCATAGTCGATATTTAACTCTTGTGTACAATTTTCGCTTATGACATGTTGGATAAGATTTAAAACCCAAAAATGATTTGCTTGTACTCGAATAATAGTGTTGAATTCCTATTAAGGACCCAAAAATGAATAGAAAAATAATACGCCGACGTACTTTAGCAATCATCTCCCATCCCGATGCTGGAAAGACAACGCTAACTGAAAAATTACTTCTGTATGGTGGAGCATTAGCCCTAGCAGGTTCTGTTACATCCAAAAAAAACCAAAGAGCTACAACATCGGATTGGATGGAACTTGAAAAGACGCGAGGGATTTCAATATCGTCAACGGTTTTGCAGTTTGACTATAATGGTTACAGATTTAACCTGCTAGATACTCCCGGTCATAAAGACTTTTCAGAAGATACATATCGAGTATTAATGGCAGTGGATAGTGTCATTATGGTTATCGATGCTGCAAAAGGTATTGAAGCTCAAACGGTTCGTCTTTTTGAAATATGCAAAAAACGAAAAATTCCAATTATGACATTTATAAATAAATTAGACCGACCCGCAAAAGCACCATTTGAGCTGATTGACCAAATTGAACAAGTTCTTGGATTAAAAGCTTTTCCTGTAAATTGGCCAATCGAGAGTGGTCAAAATTTTAAAGGGATTTATGATCGAATGGATAAAAAAGTGCATTTGTTTGATCGCATGCCGGGTGGAACCTATAAAGCCCCTTTTTCGGTTCATGATATCACTGACCCAGCATTTAAAAATATTTTAAATGAGACAAGTTATGAGAATTTTATTGAAGAAGTGAATATGCTAGATTATGCCCATGTAGAATTTAATCAAGAAGAGGTTTTAAGTGGAGACCTTACCCCTGTTTATTTTGGAAGTGCATCCAATAATTTTGGAATAGAACTAATTCTAAATGGTTTTTTAGAACATTCAAATCCTCCATCAGCAAGGAGCACCATCAGTGGTAAGCTTATCGCAACAGATAGCCCCATATTTTCTGCCTTTGTATTCAAAATTCAAACAAATATGAATCCAATGCATCGAGATCGTATGGTTTTCGCTCGGATTTGCTCGGGTAAGTTTCATCGAGATTTAAAAGTATTTCAAACCAGAACAGGAAAAGAAGTTCGGCTATCAAGTGCTCATAATATATTTGGAAATGAAAGAGAAACCATCGATGAATCATTTGCTGGTGAAATTATTGGATTTGTAACGAATACAGATTTTAAAATTGGGGATACTCTGAGCTCAGACCCCACGATTGTTCTTGAAAGAATTCCGCGTTTTGCACCGGAACTATTTGCAAAGATAACTAACTTGAATACATCTAAATATAAAGCATTTAGAAAGGGAATCGACCAACTTTTAGCTGAAGATATTGTGCAGCCTTTTCAGCTGGATGGGCATAACGATGTTATTCCCTTGCTTGGTGCCTTAGGAAATTTACAGTTTGAAGTTCTCCAGTATCGTCTTAAAGATGAATATGGTGTAGATACGCGTTTAGAATTAATGCCTTGGACAGCTCTAAGGTGGATAAATACTGCAATAGATAATGAAAAATTAAAAAGCATATTACCCTATGGCGCTAGACTTGGTAAAGATGATCATAATAAACAGGTTATCTTTTTTGAAGACGCTTGGAGATGCACTATGTTTAAAGATAAACACCAAGATATTGAACTACTCGATTTTTTAATAGAATTTTAAATAATTATAACAAATTATCATTCGTTATTTCTAAAGAGTTTGTTGATTTTTTCAGAAAAGATATTTTTTCTAATGTGCAAAGAGATTTCTTCCCACAATAATTGTTGAGTTTTTATCTGCCTTATTGAAAAACTTCATAACAATCTCTTTCCTTCTAAATCTCTTAATCTTTTGGTCTTTTAAAGAACAAATTACATGTTATAATACCTGCATGAAGAACTTCAAAATTAGTCATAACTTTTCCAGAAAAGATTTTTCCTGCAAGTGTGGCAAATGCGATAACGAGTTTCGAATATCGTTAACCATAGTCGGAATTGTAGAACATTTAAAAGGAAAATTTAATAAACGCATAAAAATCGTTAAAGGGTACTTATGTGAAGAATACTCAAAAGAAGTTTATGGGCACGATAAAGACTATCATCATTTTGGTAAAGCAGTCGATCTAATCATCGAAGAAGTACCATTAAAAGAAGTTTTTAAAGAAGTAGAGTCCATGTCTGAAATTACCGGAATTGGCGTTTATCCTGCAGAAAATTATATCCATATCGATATCCGAGACAAGGATCGTGAGATATGGGTTAAAGAACGTAGCGAAAAGATTCCCATGTCCGATCGATTAAGAACGCAGTATGATTTACTTTAATTTTAACAAGTAGTGGAAGAGTTATTAAATAAATTTCTTGTTTATTTAAATATCCAAAAAGCCTATTCTATTCATACGGTTAATTCCTATCAAGGAGACTTAAACCAGTTCGTCGCATATTGTGCCGGCAATCATACCCTGAAAATAGAAAATATCAGTGAAAGAGAAATAAAAAACTATATCTATTTTCTTCAAGATACCCAATTAACTACTCGTTCAATTGCCAGAAAAATGTCGTCGATTAAAAGTTGGTGGAAATATCTGCAAATGCAAGGTTATGTAAAGCAAGATATTTTTCAGTTTGTGGATGTGCCAAAAATAAGCAAAAAGCTGCCGATATTTCTAGAGGATAGAGAAATTACCCATCTATTTGAATTATTGCAGACGAATAGTCAAAATTATTTAAGAGATTTATCAATTTTGGAATTACTATACTCAACGGGGCTTCGAGTATCCGAACTGGTAAAAATGAATATGATCGATATTGATTTTTATCGCCATGAAATCAGAATTATGGGGAAAAGAGAAAAAGAACGGATTGTAATTCTGGGAGAAAGAGCGATTAAAGCCCTAAATGATTATTCAAAAAAAGAACGAAAAAAAATAGTCAAAAAACAAAATGAGCGAGCGGTGTTTGTAAATAGTACTGGAACCAGATTAACAACCCGAACAGTTCAGCGCTTGTTTGAGCGGCTAGGCAAGCTTTCCGGAAAACATATTACCCCACACGTATTACGCCATTCATTTGCAACAGCACTTCTTAATAACGGTGCAGACTTGCGTGTTGTTCAAGAATTGTTGGGCCACTCCAGTTTGCAAACGACACAGATTTATACGCATGTATCAATTAAAAAACTAAAAGAAGTTATAAACAGCGTAAGCTTTTAACCCCTTTCCTTCTTACTAGCCTTAGGGTACGCCTTGACAATATAAAAAAAAAGGTTATAAATATAAGTAGTACAGGGAAATGGGTATAGCTGGACCGCATGTCGGAAGCAACCATTGTTAGTGATTCTCACTAACTTCCCGTAATATTTTTAAAGGGGCTATTATGAGGCAATCGCTTGTTATAAGTGCGAGAGCAATGGATGCATTAACACAACGTATGGCGGTTACGTCCAATAATCTTGCGAATATAAACACAGTCGGATATAAAAAAGATCTGACATTAATTACCTCCTTTCGAGATGCACTTAATAGCAACATAAATTCAATTCAGGATACAGAAATCCCCTCAAATGTTAAATCCGTGACCGATTTTTCTCCCGGCAATTTTCGTTTTACAAATGATAAGCTTAATATGGCCTTACAAGGTGAGGGCTTTTTCAAAATACAATTAGAAAATGGGCAAACGGCCTATACTAGAAAAGGCACTTTTAAATTGGATAACCAGAATCGTTTAGTCGCCGGAGATAACCAATTTGTACTGGGAAAAAATGGAGTAATAACCATCCCAGAAGGGGAGTTTAGTGTAGATAGAGAAGGCGTTATTCGAGACAAAGACGGAAATGAATTTAACCAGATAACCACGGTTAATTTCCCAAAACCCTATGCATTAGAGAAAAATGGAAATAGCATGTTTGTTACATTAAACAGTAATCAGGCTGAATTACGTGCAGATATAGAAATAAAACAAATGTATGTTGAAGAGTCTAACGTAGATGAGTTAAGTTCAATGTTAGAAATGATTAGTATGATGGAGTCTATGAGACAGTACGAATCGAATCAAAAAGTAGTTCAGCTTCAGGATCAGGCAACTGGGCAATTATTAAGCCAGATTGGTAGAGTATAAAAAAGGATTAAAGGGGGACAAGAATGTCAAGATCAATGTGGATTGCCGCAACAGGGATGATGGCTCAGCAAATGAATATCGATGTAATATCAAATAACCTAGCGAACGTTAATACAGTTGGGTTCAAAAAAAGCAGAGCCGATTTTGAAGACTTAATGTACCAAAAGATAAATACGTCGCAAATGGGTGCAGAAGGAAAAGAAGCGGAATCAATTCCTCTGCAAATTGGTTTGGGTGTCAGAAGTGTTGGTGTGCCAAAAATATATACAGAAGGTGCCTTGAATCAAACAAATAGAGATTTGGATATTGCAATTGAAGGAGATGGCTTTTTTCAAGTTCAAATGCCGGATGGCGATATGGGATATACAAGAGCCGGTAATTTTAAAAAAGATAGTGATGGATATTTAGTTACTCCAGATGGTTTTGTTTTATCTCCTGCTATTCAGATTCCAGATGATGTTCAGTCTGTTTTCATCAGTGCAGAAGGTAGGGTGACGGCTAGCAAAGTAGGGGAAACTGTGTCGATTGAGATAGGGCAGATTCAGCTGGTTGCATTCCCAAATCCAACAGGTCTAGAGAATGTTGGACGAAATATTGTAAAACAAACAGGAGCATCTGGAGAGCCTATGATTGATAATCCTGGAGTCGCGGGAATTGGTACCGTATCTCAAGGATATTTAGAAAATTCAAATGTGGATATTGCTGAAGAAATGATCAAAATGATAATTGCGCAAAGAGCCTACGAGATTAACTCTAAGGCAATTCAGTCATCAGATGAAATGATGTCACTGGCTAATAACTTAAAAAGAGGATAAGGAATAATTTCGTGAAAAAAATAATATTACTTTTAATTATTAGCAGCTTTGGGTTTACTGTAATGGTAGATCAAAATGCAATCCATAAACAGATTAAGCAAATGGTGAATGCAGAGCTTCGTAATAAGTATCAAAATGTTGAGATTCAGGTTTTAAAACGACCCCAGTTAATATTTCCAGATGAAATATACAATGTGGAAATTCAAAAACCGAAAAAATTGGTTGGCATGACCGCGGTTACTGTTTTATTAACGAGCAAAACAAAGAAGATGAAGTTGCAATATATCGTGGATGTCAGCGTTATGGACGATGTTCTGGCTTTTTCTCAGACAGTTAATCGTAAAACACCTATCACAAAGTCGACCGTTGAAATTGAAACGAAAGATATCACTAACGAATTATTAGCCGGAAAAGAAATTCTTAAAAATGTGGATGATATAAGTGGTTTAAGGGCACGAGTATTTATTAGAAAGGGAGATATTCTAACCAGAGCCAATACAGAGTATATTCCCGATATTCTGGAGAATAAAGAAATGAGTATGAAAATAAATGACCCAAATTTATCAATAACAATGATCGTTAAAGCCTTAGAGGAAGGTTTTGTTGGGGATACAATACGAGTAATGAATAATAAATATCAGAAAGTTTTATTGGCAAAGGTACTGAGTAAAAGTGAAGTGCTTTTAGTGAACTAAAGGAGCGAAAATGAGAATAATACAGGGGATATTACTTATTTGCTTAACAATTAGTTTTGGTCAGTCATTATGGCAGGGTGAAAAAAGTGGTTTATTTGATGATCACCATGCCAAACATATTGGAGACAGTATCACTATTATTGTAATCGAGTCTGTTAAGTCTATACATAAAACCGGAAATAGTATTGGCAATAGTAATGAAATCAGTGTTGGCCCTGGTTCCGGCTATGCTGGGTTTATGAGTACAAAAACAGCTCTTCCAAATGAAAGTTCATTCAGTGCAAGTGGAGAGCAATCTTCTCAAGGACAATTTGAAGCGGAAGTAACGGTTAGGGTTAAAGAATTAAAGCCCAACGGTGAATTATTTGTCCAAGGCGACAAAATTACAAACATAAATGGCGAGAAACAAATAATCGAAATATCTGGAATTGTCAGACCTGAAAACATTATGGTTGGCAATCGAGTTTACTCATCTTATTTAGCAGATTCAAGAATTAGTTATACACAACAGGGTGAGTTTCAGAATGCGACTGAACCCGGTTTTATTACAAAAGTATTTAATACTATTTTTTAAAAAAGGATACAGATGAAACGATTTATAAAATTAATAACAGTGGTTCTAGTCGCAAGTGTTACGGTATCGTTTGCATTAGAATCAAATCTAAAAACTAGGTTGAAGGATATTTCAAGACTTGAAGATGTTCGAGTTAACCAACTAATCGGTTACGGATTGGTTGTTGGATTAGCCGGGTCAGGTGATGGAAGTAGCAATAAAGCTACCTTACAGGGAATATCAAATATGTTAAGTAACTTTGGGGTGCAGATAGACCCAGCAGATCTTGATGGGAAGAATGTTGCGGCAGTTATGGTCACAGGCAAACTTAACCCATTTAATGTAGTCGGTGACATGATTGATGTTGCAGTCAGTTCAATCGGTAAAGCAAAAAGCCTAAGAGGAGGAGTTTTACTTTTAACACCATTAAAGGGGGCAAACGGAGATGTTTATGCAGTAGCGCAGGGGGCTCTTTCAGTTGGTGGCTTCTCCGTTTCAAATAAAGGCAGTAGTAGCATGAAAAATCATACGACATCTGGACGAGTTCCAAATGGCGCCATAGTCGAGAAGGCGGTTATTACGGATTTGGTAGTAAATGACAAATTGACATGGATTCTGGATCAGGAAGATTTTACAACCATTACCAATATCGGAAATGAAATTAAAACGAAATATCCAAATCTGGAAGTGGATGTAATAAATGCGTCAAAATTTTCAATCGTTGTTTCAGATGATTTTAAGGCCAATGTGGTACAACTGATTTCTGATATTAATAATATCAATGTTAATACGGATATGGTTGCCAAAATTATTATAAATGAGAAAACAGGATCAGTCGTAATGGGCGGTCCAATTATGATTTCTCCAGTCGTTATTGCCCATGAAAGTTTAAATATATCCATAAAAAATACCGATGGTGTTTCTCAGCCCAATATTTTGGCTGGAGGAGACACAACACTGGTAAAAGGGTCAATCGTTACGGTTGAAGACAGAGCGTCTCAGGCACCTTTTAAAACCTTACAATCAGACACAAATACGATTGAAAGTATTGTTGCTATTTTAAATAATATTGGAGTGTCTCCACAAGATATTATTGTAATATTGCAGTTAATGAAAGAAGCCGGTGCAATTAAGGCAAAATTGGAAATAGTCTAGAGCCGGAGGGGTTTTATGAAAATTGAAAATAATATTAGTGCTGAGGAATTACACAGAGAAAAACAGACAAGTGCTGTAAAACAATGGGATAGTTATTTTTTGCAAACATTGTTAAAGGAAATGAGAAAAACAATTCCAAAATCAGACCTATTTGGAAATAGTTTTGCTATGAACACATTTTATGACATGTTAGATAAACAAATAGCAGACAATATAGCAGAGAGTGGTAGTTTAAGTATGAGCCAGAATTTATTTAAAAAAATGTTTAAAGAACAAACACAGGAACTACAAAAAAAACAAATAGGAGAGATATATAAAAAAAACAGTGAAATATAATTAAAGTTTTATTTTCTTCTACCGATAATATAAGTAAGAACCTAGGGAAAGGTAATCGGTAGAAAGGAAAATGAGATGCGAATTATAGAATCTGGGGCTTTCGATGAGATTCGTCGACTACAGGTTAACAAGGCTGTAAATGATAAAAAGCCTGAAACTGCAAAAAGTGGAGATGAAGCTCAGGTAATCGAGGAAAACACTCGAGCCGTAAGCCTAGCCTTAAATGATAAAACATTTGAGGTAAATTTAGAGAAGGTAGAACGAATAAAAAAAGAGATAGAAGACGGATCATATAAATATGATACGACAAGTATAGCAAAGGAGATTTTGTTAAGTGATAAGAGAGGCGACATTAAACTGGGATTATTTAGTTAATAACCTGCGTGAGCAGTCCAGCCTCTATTCTAAGCTTAATAAACTTCTTTTTCGTGAAAACCAAATCATCATAAAAAATAATATCAGTGAGCTTTCTGCCATCACGCCTGAGAAGGATTCGCTTAACTATAAAATTAATGATGCTAAGAAAAACTTCAATATGATAATTTCCAAAATAGTAGTGGGTCAAAGTCAAGATGTTAACATTCGTCAGTTGATAGATGTGGCTCCTACTGAATACAAAAAGGAATTAAAGACCCTTCACCAACAACTCACCGATCTTGCAATTGAGATAAAAAAACATATATATAAAAACCAGAAATTAGTAGAAAGTTCAGTTAAGTATATTAGTCATATGATGAAAAAGATGATTGAAATCAGTAGTGAAAGCGCTCAGCAGGTTTATTGCAATAGGGGATATACGAGAACTCTTGGCGGGCAGCAGAACTTTATGAATATTGTAGCTTAGAAGGGGGAAAAAGTGTCAATAGTTGGTCTGGAAATAGCAAAACGAGCATTATCTGCGCACCAAACCGTTTTAGATGTTATCGGTCATAATGTTGCCAATGTAAATACAGAAGGCTATAGTCGCCAAAAAGTAGATCTTGCAAGTACAGATCCAGTTTCAATTCCAGTTATTAATAAATATAAACCCTTTGCATCCTTAGGTACGGGTGTAAAAGTTTTGCAGATACAACGAATCAGAGATGACTTTTTAGATTCTCAGAAAAGAGATGTCAACCTAGATTATGGTACATGGAGTCAACAAGCAATTAGCTATGAGATGGTTGAAGGCATATTTAATGAACCATCGGATAGTGGAATAATAGCGAATTTAAATAAATTCTGGAATTCATGGGAGTCATTGGCAGTACCGGATCCAAGTAGTTCAGGAGCAAGATCAAATCTAGCGTCTCAAGCGACTATTCTTGCTAACTCATTTCAAGTGACTCGAGATCAACTAACAGATTTGCAAAAAAACCACAATGCAGATATTAATAGTACCGTAGAGAAGATTAATGCGTATGCAGATCAGTTAGGTATTTTAAATGGACAGATTGTAGAAGCGGAGTCCTCTGGTTATGCGAACGATTTAAGAGATAAGCGAAACGTAATTGTTTCAGAATTAGCCCAGCTTGTTAATGTTCAATATTATGAAGATTCATATGGTTCAAGTACGGTTGCAATAGGTGGCGCATTTATTGTTGCAGACAGGAATGTTAATCACTTGGCGACAGAATCAAACAGTAAAAATTCTGGATTTTATGACGTTATTTGGAAAGATAGTACAAAACTGGTTTCAATAACAGGTGGAGAGTTGTATGGATTAATTGAGGCCAGAGATACAAACGTTCCCAAATTTATAAATTATCTCGATGATGTTGCATCTCAATTGATAACGAGTGTAAATGATATTCACAAACAGGGGTATGCCTCAGATGGATCAACGGGTTACAATTTTTTTTCAGGTTCATCTGCAAGAGATATTCATGTTACCGAGGAAATAAAATACGATCCGTCTAAAATATCAGCATCAAGTAGAGCAGATAATATAGCGGGTAATGGTGAAAATGCTTCTGCAATAGCAAATGTTAGAAACGCCCTATTAATGGACTCGAATACAACGTCTATGGATCAGTATTATCAAAATATTATATCTCAGTTAGGGGTAGATACTGCAGAAGCCGGAACGTTTATGGAAACAAATGATAGTTTAATCAGACAGCTAGATAATCAGATCCAAAGTATGTCTGGTGTTTCAATAGATGAAGAAATGTCGGAAATGATAAAAGCAGAACATGCGTATAGCGCTGCGGCAAAGTACATTCAGGTTGTAAAAAACATGCTTGATGTGCTCATGGGTATCGTATAAGGAGGTGACGAGTGAGAATAACAAACAACTTAATTTCGGATCATGTACTAAATAATATTCAAAAAGGAATGAGTCGCGTTTCTGATTTGCAGAATCAATTAAGTACTGGTAAAAAATTTCAAACCCCATCGGATAATCCCATTGAGGTGAGTCGCTCTTTAAGAGTAAATGACCAAGTGAACAAAACCGAACAATACATGCGAAATCTTGAGGTTATGCAACCGATATTGCAACAGTCAGATGGTGTTTTATCTGAAATAACCACTCAACTTAATAGTGTCGACACGTTAACAAAGCAGTTCTTAAATGCGTCAAATAATGATAATTATGAATTACTTGCATCAAATATGAGCGAGATATTAGACACTGTTATTTCCTTGGCAAATTCGAATTATAATGGGAAGTATGTGTTCGGAGGATATAATACATCCGAAGTACCGTTTACAAGAGAAGGAGATAAAATTCGCTATAATGGAACGGATGATGTATTAACTGCAAATATATCTGAAAATACTTCAATCGATGTCAGTATTCCAGGTTCATCTATTTTTACAACACATCAAATATTAGGTGGATCAGAAGTTTCATCAAAAAGTGCTGCATTTATACCTGAACCAAGCACAAATACATTCTCAATTAAAGTAGGTAATATGGCGGCTGTAGATATTACGGTTAATGCGGATACCTCAAATATTTCTCTACAAGATATTGCAGATAAGATTAATATATCCGGTGCGGAAGTGAACGCATATGTCAAGGAATCTGAAAATGGTTATCGCTTAAAATTGGTTTCAAATTTTGTAGGTGAAGACGGTGAAATTACTCTTGCTGATACTGGAGCTGATATTAGTGATGGATTGTTAAATAGACTAGGATTGGTAGATGGTGCAAATCTGACTTCTGGAAGGCAAAATAATTTTAACACGGGTGTGCTGGATCAGATGGTTCGTATATATAATAAAATGAGTGTGAACGATACAGACATTGACCAAGAACTTGCAAATATGGATTTAGGAAGAGACAATATTTTATTAAATTATGGCAAGGTTGGGGTTATGATGCAGAATATTGAGCAGAAGCAATCCCTAATGACAGACATGAAGCTCAAACAGCAAGAGTTGTTATCCTCAATTGAAGATATTGATTATGCTGAAATTATGACAGAATTAAACTCAGAAATGGTGGCGTATCAAGCTGCAATTCAAGCTGGTGCAAGAGTGGTTATGCCATCGCTGTTAGATTACTTATAAAAGGAGGCAATAATGAATATAAAAACAATAAGATTTGGAGAAATAGAGGTGGATAATGATAAGATTCTTAGTTTTGTTGTTGGTCCGCTTGGATTTGAAAATAATTTAAGATGGGTGATTGTTGATAATGGCTTGTTGGGATGGTTACAATCAATTGACGATCCTGAATTAGCGTTTGTTGTCGCGAATCCATTTGAATTCTATGAAAACTATGAATTTAGTATTAATCCAGAAGAAATGAAGTTATTGGAAGTCACAACAGATAAAGAGGTTTCGGTTCTCTCAATTGTATCAATTCCTCCAAAAGTTGAAAATATGACGATTAACTTGCTGGCTCCTATCGTAATTAACATGAAAGGTCATAAAGCAAAACAAGTGATACTCAATTCAAATAAATATACAGTTAGGCATTTTGTTTATAATGATTTGTTAAAAATAAAAGAAAGCAAACGGGATGTAGCCGCTCAATGTTAGTCTTAACGAGAAAACAAAATCAATCGATTGTTATTGCAGATAATATAACAATCAAAATTATTGAAGTGAATGAGGGTAATGTCAAAATTGGTATTGATGCTCCTAAGAACATACCTGTTTTTAGAGAAGAAATTTACGATGAAATACAGAAAGAAAATAGACGAGCAGCTGAGGTTTCAAAAGATCTAAATTTAGACGGATTATTAAAGGGATAAAATGAGTATTGGAACAAATATTAACTCAATTAATATGAATGCAATTAATCAGCAGTATCGATTTGCGTTTACGGATAACTCTGAACCGGCTCCGATAACAGAATCGATATTGACTCCTGATTCAAAGGATAAGGGCGATTATAGTAACATCTCTTTTGAGAATTTTAATAAGCTATTATTAAATGTTGAACACACTAATAAAAAGTCAGGTGTAGTCCTTGGTTATAATGATCAGCCAAAAGAAATAAAGGAACTATTTTCAAAAATAGCCAATGGCAAATATGAAAATTTTATTAAAACAAATGTGGATGGATTTGTCTTTGGAAGAAATCTTGAAAAGATGGGGTCAAATGGTCAGTTTAGTGAATATCTAGGTGTTTCAGTTGGGGGAGATGTTTCAAAGGAAATAACAGATGGGGCAATGGATAAACTTGCTTTTTTAGATACATATAATTACATTTTTAATCAACTAGAAACCTCTTCTAAAGGAGATGAACTATTCACAGGATTCTCACAAGTACTATCGGTTGCAGCGAATGAATTGCATCAATCATATAACATGTCGAAAGGTTATATAAAGGAAGATGAAAAATCCTATCAGTTTTTAAAAGAAATGTTTCAAGATATAAATAAATATCTGGAAAATGGGGGTAGTTTTAATTTTGTTAAGAAGGACGAAGAGGGTGTGTTTAAAGAAGTAATAACTAGCATGGTTAATAATCTGGATCAATATATTACTAATCTTTCAAGTGCAAGTGACAAACTTGTATTTCAGTTTTCAGCAACAGTATAAATATAATAGGGGGTGTTGACGAAATATAAAACAAAGAAATAATTAAACAAAGGGATAAAAAATGCTGGTCCGCATGTCGGGGGCAAAAATCCCAAATATAAAAGTTATTAACTGAGGAGGTGACGCTTTTTAATTAATAGTTTGTATTATGGATAATACTATTTAAAACAAGGAAGGAGTGAATTTATGCGAATTAATCACAATATAGCAGCAATGAATGCTTGGAGAAATTTAGGGGTATCAAACTCATCTTTAGGAGGATCACTTGAAAAGTTATCTTCAGGTTACAGAATAAATAGAGGTGCTGATGATCCAGCCGGTCTGTTAATTTCTGAAAAGCTAAGATCTCAGATATTTTCTATGGATCAAGCCATACGAAATGCCAGCGATGCGATTTCAATGGTACAAACTGCTGAAGGTGCTTTAACAGAGATGAATAATATGCTAAACAGTATTAGAACATTAGCTGTTCATGCTGCAAATACCGGTGCAAATGATACAGAATCGATTGCTGCGGACCAAACAGCCGTAGATAAAGCATTAGAATCTATGCAACGAATCGCAACCACTACAAAGTATGCTGGGAAAAATCTATTGGATGGTAGTGCCGGAACAGAAGTCGTTTCTAATGATACAGATATTGACGTAACTGCTATTGGAACAGTAAATGCATCTGGCCAACAAGATATAGCAGTTAATACGGTAGCAACTGCAGCGACAGCGACAGCTGCAACAGCAATAACAGGTAGTGCTGGAGGAGCCGGTTCAGTCACGATGTGGTACGAAGATGGTGGAGAG
>Ga0154585_1075_pt1 | contig 15018 bp, 14 predicted proteins | sample RifGroF2_FD_116014 | JGI IMG/M metagenome (GOLD analysis project Ga0154585, IMG submission 116014) | Candidatus Margulisbacteria bacterium GWF2_35_9 | reverse complement strand
GAAACTCGCCCTCACTCATTTCAATCGTAAATGGCTCGAGCATTGTTCTTCAATGGAATAAGTCAGAATTTGATATCTTGAGGAGTCAAAACGGCACCTCAAGTTGGGGAGGTCAAAGATATTCCCCTTTTGCATTTACAGAATTAGGGGTCGCAATGCTTTCAAGCATTTTAACTAGCGATAGAGCAATAAAGACAAATATCCAAATAATGAGAATATTTTCAAAACTTAGAAAATTGGTTGATGCTTGTGTTTTTTCTTTTAATTTAAAATTTAACATTCATAATTAACAATTTTCAAATGCTGAGTGGTGAGTGGTAAATATAATACATTTATTGTTGACGTAGAATTGGTATTGTCGAATATCGTTGACGTAAAATTGTCTTGCATGATATTATTGTTTTATTGATCGGCATATTGAAAACTTGAAAGTTGGCTTGAAATACAGCTATTTAGAGGAATAAAGATGGGTAATGAAATAATACCAAATGAGCTTATCGAGAGTAAAATTTTAATAATTCGTGGTAAAAACGTTCTGTTAGATAAAGATATTGCCTTGCTTTATGGTGTGGAAACTCGCCGCTTGAATGAACAGGTTAAGCGAAATATTGATCGTTTCCCAGGAGATTTTATGTTTCAGTTAAGTATCGAAGAGTTTGACCTTTTGAAATCGCATTTTGCGACATCAAATTGGGGCGGTACGCGAAAAGTACCATATGCGTTTACTGAACATGGAGCTTTAATGTTAGCAACTGTTCTAAAAAGTCCAAAAGCAATAACAACGAGTATTCAAATAATTAGGATATTTACAAGACTTCGCCAGCTTGTAAATTCTAATAACGAAATGGCTCTTAAACTTGATCTAGTAATCAAAACACTAAATGAACATGATGGACATATTCAATCTATCTATTCTGTGATTGAAAAGCTATTAGAACCAACGGAGAGTGATGATAAGAAGATTGGGTTTGTATGAAAAGTAAAGAGTGACAAGTTACAAGTGACACGTTACTGCTTTTAAGTCACTGTTTTTAATAATGGAGATTATTTATATGAAGAGTCATAAAGATTTAACCGTTTGGAAGAATTCAATTATTCTTGTTAAGGAAATTTACAAAGTAACAAAAGTTTATCCAAAAGAGGAGATTTATGGATTAACAAGTCAAATCAGGAGGGCTGCTGTTTCCGTTCCAAGCAATATTGCCGAGGGAGCAGCTAGGCATTCTGATAAAGAGTTCATTCAGTTCTTATATATTGCCCTTGGATCTGTATCAGAAGTTGAGACACAGATAATTATATCTAATGAGCTTGGTTATATAACAGATATCAGAGATTTAAATCAGCAAGTGAATGCTATTAGAAAAATGCTGCTTGGTTTAATAAAGGCTGTTAATAAGTGACAGAAAATTAGTAACAAGTAACAGGTAACAAGTGACACGTTACTGCTTTTAAGTCACTGCTTTTCCCGTTACTCGTCACTTCTTTAAAGTCACATTTTCTAAGTTACTGCTTTTCTACTAATTGACACCTTTTGACACTTCGTGATAAATTCTCTATATGCAAAAAAGCTCAAAAATATACATTGCAGGACATAATGGTTTAGTGGGTTCTGCGGTTGTCAGACATTTATATAAAGAAGGCTTTAAAAACTTAATTTATAAAACTTCAAAAGAACTTGATCTACGCAATCAATCTGCGGTTGAAACTTTTTTTAAAGAGAATCGACCCGATTATGTTTTTCTTGTTGCTGGAAAAGTTGGTGGTATTCAAGCAAACAGCACTTATCCTGCTGAATTTATTTATGACAACATGATGATTGTGTTTAATGTGATTCATTATAGTTATATATATAAAGTTAAAAAGTTATTATTTGTTGGTAGTTCATGTATATATCCTAAGTTTGCAAAACAACCAATTAAAGAAGAATACTTATTAAGTGGTGATTTAGAAGAAACAAATGAAGCCTATGCAATGGCTAAAATATCCGGTATTAAAATGTGTAAAGCATATAATCTTCAGTACCAAACAAATTTTATTAGCGCTATGCCGACAAATCTATTTGGAAGAAATGATAATTATCATCCAGAGAATTCTCATGTATTGCCAGCATTAATTCGTCGTTTTCATGAAGCTAAAATTAGTAAAGCAAAAGAAGTTGTTATTTGGGGTACAGGTAATCCTTTAAGAGAATTCTTGTTTTCAGATGATTTAGCAGAGGGTTTAGTTTTCTTAATGAATAATTATGATGAAAATGACCATATTAATATTGGATCAAATAGAGAGATAAGTATACGCCATTTATCAGAAATAGTTGCGGAGGTTGTAGGTTATAAAGGAAAACTAGTAAATGATCTAAGTAAGCCAGATGGAACACCACGTAAACTGATGGATAGCTCAAAAATATTTTCATTAGGCTGGAAGCCGAGGACGAGTCTAAAAGAAGGACTAAAAATAGCCTATGAGGATTTTTTAGTAAATAAAAAATTAATTTTCTTATAATGATCCTTTCATGTCCTTCTACAGATTGACACCTGGTTATTCATTCTGTAATGAAGAAGCTCGGTTTATATAAAAAAGCTATTTCTAATTATTTCATCATTTATCATTTATAAAATCTGTGATTAAATAGCTAAATGTTATTTAATTCAATAGATTTCGCAATATTTTTGCCAATTGTTTTTGTTTTGTACTGGTTTGTTTTTCAACGGAATCTCAAACTTCAAAATTTCTTTTTGTTAATAGTTAGCTATGTTTTCTATGGTTGGTGGGATTGGCGTTTTTTATCATTAATAATTTTTAGTTCTTTTGTAGATTATTCTGTTGGGATTGGGTTATCAAAAACAGATGATAGGCAAAAAAGGAAGTTGTTACTACTCACAAGTATTTTTATTAATTTGGGTTTTCTTGGTTTTTTTAAATATTATAATTTTTTTCTAGAGAATTTTGTGAATGCTTTTAGTTTTTTTGGACATCCAATAAGTCAACAGGGACTAAGTATTATATTGCCGGTTGGTATAAGTTTTTATACGTTTCAAACATTAAGCTACTCTATAGATGTCTATAAACGAAAACTTGAACCTACAAAAGATATAATAGCGTTTTTTTCATTTGTCAGTTTTTTCCCTCAACTTGTTGCAGGACCAATTGAAAGAGCATCAAATCTGTTGCCACAGTTTTACAAAAAAAGAACGTTTAAATACGATAAAGCTGTTGATGGAATGCGACAAATTCTATGGGGATTATTTAAGAAAATAGTAATAGCAGATAATTGTGCCATATATGTTAATGCAGTATTCGGAAATACTAGTGAGTATACAAGTAGTACTTTAGTTCTTGCCGTAATACTTTTTGCATTACAGATATATGGGGATTTTTCTGGATATTCGGATATTGCGATAGGTGTTTCAAAGTTATTTGACTTTAAGCTAATGAAAAACTTCGCCTTCCCATACTTCTCTAGAGATATTGCTGAATTTTGGCGAAGGTGGCATATTTCATTATCGACAGGGTTCAGAGATTACGTTTATATTCCTCTAGGTGGTAGCCGAGTATCGACCTTAAAAAAGGTTAGAAATATTTTTATTGTATTTATTGTGAGTGGTTTTTGGCACGGGGCAAATTGGACATTTATTGTTTGGGGGGCAATTAATGCTTTAGCGTTTTTACCATTACTATTGTTTGGTAAAAACAGAACCCATATCGATGCTATGGGTAAAATTCCAAAATTGAAAGAATTATTCTTAATGGCAGGAACTTTTACAATGACTTGTTTTGCTTGGATATTTTTTAGAAGTGAAAGCATATTATCGGCATTTATTTATATTAAATCTATTTTTTCATGGTCACTATTCACAATGCCAATGTCAGTGACAGGTATTAGTCGAAAACTAATAATTTTACTGTCAATATTATTTGTGATAGTGGAGTGGTTTCAAAAAGATAAAGAGTTTGGTTTAGATTTTCGAGGTTCTCTATTTAAAATACCAATTAATAGGTGGATAGTATATGTTTTGATGTTATTTATTATTTACTATGCAGGAAAATTCAATCATTCTGCATTTATTTATTTCCAGTTTTGAGGTTAATATATGGGTAAATTTATTAAAAGATTTCTTTGTTTATTTATTTTTATTATTATTTTGGGAATTGTATTAAATATTGTAATTAAAAAAAAGAATATAGATCCCGATTATTATGGTTTCCAATATCAAGAAATATATAATAGGCAAAGTAGCATTAATGCAATAATCATTGGTTCATCACATGCTACGCATGGTATTCGACCAGAATTATTAAATATTCAAGGATATTCTTTTTATAATTTTGCTTTAAATGGGAGCAATCCAGAGTTTCACTTTAATTGGTATAAAGAAATTTTTAGAAAAAAACATACAAAACCAGAATACATTATATATTGTGTAGATTGGTTTATTTTTGACGAGAAAATTCTTTGGAGAAAATATGAACAAGATTCTGAGTATTTTTCTAGTGATATTTTTATTAATAATTTATTAAGATATATGGAATTTAATACAAAATTACTTATATTAAATAGATTTCCGGTTTTGAAACATAAAACAATTGAAGATTTAATTTATTTATTTAAAAATAATACAAATCATTTATTTAAAAATGATTACAATAGAGGGTATATTTCTTATGAAAAACCTTATATCCATTCGCTAGACCCAAGCACGGAAAGTATGGTTATTAACCAAATAAATTATTTTAAAAAATTTATTGATTTACTAATGCATGATAAAGTTAAGATAATCTTTGTTAATATTCCAGAATATGGTTCAATAAATGACTATAAATCATTGCAATCTATGGTTATTTTTAAAGAAATAGCAACAAAATATAATTTGCCTTTTTTGAATTATAATATAGGAATTACTTCAAACATTAACAATCAGAGGGAATACTATAGCGATTGGGAGCATTTAAATAGTATTGGTAGCTATGAATTTTCAAAGATGTTAAGAAGAGACTTATTAAATATTATAAGGTAAAATGTTGCAAGTTAGTCTTCTAAACAAATAGAGGATTGTCAATTAAATTTAAAGTGAATCTTAATAATTAAATGAAAAGATTAAATAGAAATAATACGTATTTTCAAAATCTACAGAAAAAAATAAAATCAATTTTATCAGTAATAAGAATTAAGCCATTTAGCACTGATACTGTTTATGGTCGTTCACAAGAAAGATACCGTAGAGTTGTTCTATCTGCCGGCAGTTCGCTTATTTATAAGGGCGTAACCATTATAACTAGTTTAATATCTGTGCCTTTAACTGTTAATTATTTAGGTGCGGAAAGATATGGTTTATGGATGACCATTACATCAACTCTTGCTATTTTAACTTTTGCAGACCTAGGAATTGGTAATGGGCTTTTAAATGCAATTTCGAAAGCTGATGGTCTTAACGATAATAGTATTTCCAAAAAAGCTATTTCTAGTGCTTTTTTTATGCTTTTAGTGGTAGCGTTTTTTTTGTGTATAAGTTTTCTTTTAATTTATCCCTTTATATCTTGGAGTCGAATATTTAATGTTACATCAAAAATAGCGATTTCTGAGTCTGGATCTGCTATGGCGGTAATGTTCTTTATGTTTATAATTAACTTACCCTTAGGCGTTATTCAAAAAACCCAAATTGGGTTTCAAGAAGTATATAAAAATAATTTGTGGCTTGGATTTGGAGCTATACTAGGGCTTGGGGGAGTGGTGTTTATGATTTTTGCAGGGAGGGGGCTTCCGTGGCTAGTTCTAGCTATTATGGGTGGACCTTTGTTGGCAACTATTTTGAACGGGTATTTTTTGTTTTTTCGTAATAATACAGAGTTATTACCAAGCTGGCGTAGTTTTAATATGTCATTTGGTATGAAATTAGCAGGTACAGGATGTATCTTTTTATTTTTACAACTGTTTAGCGTGATTGGTACTTTTGCTGACAATATAATAATAGCGCATGTCCTCGGTGCTTCGTATGTCGCTGGATATGCAATTACAAAAAAACTTTTTCTAGTCCTTCAATTTGGGCAGTTTATTATTTCTCCCCTGTGGCCAGCATTTGGAGAAGCAATGTATCGAAAGGACTTTAAATGGGCTAAAAAAACATTGGTGAGGATATTAATATTAAGTATTTTTATTGGTACAGTAACGGCGTTGCCACTGCTTGTATTTGGAAAATCAATTATTGCTATTTGGGTTGGGAAAGAATTTGTGCCATCCATGGCACTTCTGGCTGGATTCTTTTGTTGGTCAATATTTAATAATTATGTTGGATCGATGTCTGTTTTTTTAAATAACGATTTATTCATTAAAAAAGAATTAGTTATAATAGGAATAGCTGCAATATTTTCAATATTATTTCAGACAGCACTATGTGCACAAGTGGGTATTGAAGGGGTTGTTTGGGGAATGCTCCTGTCATATAGTATATTTTATATGGTGCCAGTATATAAATTGGCCTTTGGGACATTAGGGGCTTTAATAAGAGAACAGTAGAGAGATATTATGGATATATTATAAATGTCCGCTATCTGGTGAACGGGCTATAAAGTTAATTACATTAATTGGCAAATTTACTCATAATTTATGACGAGCTTTTGGGCTGGCAATGTCTACATTTCTAAATAATGGTAATCTATTAAAAACACAAATTATATTTATTTGTTAATAAATATGGAGTTTCAGAAGCAATTTGTGCAACTGTTTCAGGTTATCGCATTTTTTATATTATTCATATTTTTTTATTGTGGTTGGCATATTGTTTTTTTTTTGCTAATATTAAACAAAATTTAGAGAATAATGATATAGATAGGGGTATTAAATGATAATTAAGTTGGTTAATTTTTTAAAAAGAAACTTTATTATATTAATTATAAATATAAAGCAAAAAATAGGAATAAAATATTCTACGCGTAGGTTACGTTCAGGTGTATTATTAAAAGTTCGAAATATAGACATTCTATGTAGAGGTATTTTACGAGAGTCGTTTGAAGCTAAAACGCAACAAGCTATTATGTCTAATATAAAGGAAGGTATGACCGTTTTAGATATCGGTGCCAATATCGGTTATTATACCGTTCAAATGGCTGATAAAGTTGGCAGTAAAGGGAAAGTTTTAGCTTTTGAACCTAATCCAGTTGTATTGGAACAATTACAACTTAATATTAATTTAAATAATTTTGACAATGTAATTGTAGAGAAGTTAGCGTTATCGTCTAAAAATGGGTTTGATGAATTTTGCACTCCAGAAGAAGGCAAAGAGTCTCATGGTAGTTTAAAAGAAAATATCACTTTTGAATTAAAAAAAAAGTTTTCTGTAAAAACTGAAAAGTTAGATGATGTTTTGGATAGGTTAGGAATTTCAAAAGTAGATTTTATTAAAATAGATGTAGAGGGCGCAGAAAAATTAATTTTTGATGGAGCAACTAAATTGTTGTCTAGTAAGCATAAGCCAATAATTATTTTTGAAGCAGCGGAGCATTTATGCCGACCATTTGGAAATAGAGTATTTGATGTACTTAATTTGTTATATTCATTTGGTTATTATGTTGAACAATTTGAATATGGAATGTGGATGGCATTGCCTAGAGTTGAAAGGGGGTAGAAATGAAATTCTATTCAAAAAATTATTTCATAAAAAAAATTTCATACGTAGTAAAACAAGTTTTGGGAATAAAAACCAAATTTCTTTTAAGTAGATACTCAAGATTTCAATCAGAATTCGATAGGGATTATACATTAAATAGTGCGATTGTTAATTTCCACTCTAGAAATAAATTACATGCATATATGCATCACTATTTTTATCATAATTGCCCTTATTATATTCAGAAGCACAGGAAGTATTTTCGTGCTGAAAATCGTGGTTTTGGGGAAGACGCTTTGCATTCAATGTGGTATCTGCTTTTTAGAGAGATTCAGCCTAAACATTGCTTAGAAATAGGTGTGTATCGGGGGCAAGTTATTTCGTTATGGGCATTAATCGCCAAGGAAAATGGTTATAATATTGAAATTAGCGGGATATCTCCATTCAGTTCTATTGGAGACAGTGTGAGTACTTATATGCGTGACATTGATTATTATGAAGATGTATTGGCTTCATTCAAATATTTTGATTTATCTCCCCCAAATTTGGTTAAAGCTTTATCTACTGATAAAGAGGCTATTAGTTATATAAGTGAACAAGAGTGGGATTTAATATATATTGATGGAAGTCATGATTTCGAAACAGCATTGGCAGATTATCAGTTGTGTCATAAATACTTGAAGGTTGGAGGCATTTTAATCCTTGATGACGCGAGTTTATGGACTGATTATATTCCTCTTCCTTTTTCTTTCGGCGGTCATCCAGGGCCGTCTAAGGTTGCAAGGGAATATGCAGAAAAAGAAATGAGATTCATAGGAGCGGTTGGCCATAATAATATTTATAAAAAGTTATAATAAATTGAAATGAAGTATTATATTAACTATGCTGATAATATTTTTAAAAAACAGCAAAAATTTGCATTAACAATGGCAAAATTCTTTGGTAATTTTGATGAAGTGATTAGCTATAGTAAAAAAGATATTGATACAGACTTTTATAAAACAAATAAACATATTTTAGAACAAAAAAGAGGTGTTGGTTATTGGTTATGGAAGCCTTATTTCGTTGTTAAAACAATAGATAAATTGAAAAATGGAGATTATTTGTTTTATTGTGATGCAGGTGCTTTTTTTTTGAAGAATGTAGATATATTAATTAATGAAATGGAAAAAGCAAAACAAGATATAATGGGATTTGAGTTGCCATTAATTGAGGAGCAATGGACTAAAAAAGAATTATTTATTAATTTAGAGTGTAATGAGGAAGAGTATTATTCAAGCAATCAGATTTTAGCATCATTTATGTTAATAAAAAAAAACAAAAAATCCAGTATTTTTTGTAAGAATTGGTTGGAGGCTTCTTGTAATGTTATTAATATTACAGATGAACACGATAAAAACATAAAGCAAAAAAATAATTTCATTGAACATAGGCATGATCAATCAATATTTAGTTTGCTTTATAAAAAAAATAAGTTAAAATCTTTTAAAGATCCTTCACAATTAGGTAAACATCCTCAGCCATATTCTAGTATTAAGGGAATTAAAATTACATTAAATAAATTAACATTATTAGAAAATGGGAGATTATTTAATGTTAAGCAATATGCTGAGAAGTATAAATTTATCATTTTCCATCATAGAAGCAAGTCTCCTATAAAGTCTTTGCTGAAATATTTAATAAAAGAATGTTTTAGAATTGCATTGTGAGTTTTGAATCACTAATTTCTATGATTACCCTTTCATATAATTCCATATGTTTAGATTAGATTATTAGTATAAAAGGTTGCTTATAAATCAAAAAAAAGAAATAATATCAACATGTATAGTTGTATTAACAATTAGAGTTTAATACCTATTATATTTTCATAAAAGAGTATCACTTAATTATTGAAAAGAATGGAAATATACAGAAAAATAGATTTTCTTATTATAAATATACGAAGGAGTGTATTAAATGAACAATAAACCATTATTTACTATAATTACAGTATGTTTGAACTCTGAAAAGACAATTAAACAAACTATTGAATCTGTTTTAAATCAAACCTGTCAAGATTTTGAATATATTATTGTAGATGGGATATCAACTGACAGTACTCTTCAAATTATAAAAGAGCATGACCCTCAATTTAAAGGGAAAATGAAGTGGATCTCAGAAAAAGATGAAGGCATCTATTTTGCAATGAATAAAGCTATATCAATGTCAAAGGGCAGAATTATCGGCATAATTAACAGTGATGACTGGTATGCGATTGATGCATTAGAACATGTTTCACGAGCATACTTAAAAAATAGAACTGGTGGTGTATTTTATGGTATAGCTCGAGCTATAAGTAATGAACAAGAATTTAAGTTAGTTAGGGTCCATCATGCTCATCTATATAAATATATGATGAAGCACCCGACTTGTTTTGTACAAAAGATGTATTATGATAAATATGGCATTTTTAACACAACATACAGAGTAGTTGCGGATTATGATTTTCTTATAAGAGTAAAGATGGGCGGTGGTGAGTTTATTCCATTAGATTACGTTCTTGCTAGTTATAGGGATGGTGGATTTAACGATAATGTTGGTTATTTTTTCCATCAAAATGAATTAAATAATATGATATATAGACATAGGTTAATAACTACAACATTGTTTCTTGCAAAAAAAGTAAGGATACTATTTGTTGCTATTACAAAAAGTATTCATTGCCAAATTAAAAAAAGTTTATACAAGATTAAGTTTTAATTGGTTAACTCAATATGTTATTAATATTTTTTCTCTTTAGTAACCTATTAATTTTATGATAGATTGAGTATTGAAAAGTGGCGAGTATACGGCATATGATAAAGAGCATGAAGTTCGCGTATCTAAGGCATGTCTTTGGCTCGGGGGGAAATAGGTGAGGGGAATGAAGACAAACAAAAATACAATAACCGATTACTAGATGGTATTACCCTTACATCAAAGGGTGGGTTTATATAGCTGATAATGTTTATTAATATAGTTTGATTGAAACTCATCTGATTTCATCAAAAACTAAGAAAGGGAGTAATTGGTATTCTTATATTATTTTGAACACTTATTGCCTAGTTCATATCGTCCAGAATATCGCTTTAGTATGGGAAAATTAATCCTGTTGACAATCAATTGTTGAACGTGTTTTACTTGGCTATGATAAATGAATGGAGAACTTTTTTGTAAACAGCCGTAAACTATTTGATTTTTTTGTTGAAAAGGAGAACAAGGTGCTTAAAATCGAAAATTTAAGCATTTTATTGTTTGTGTGTTTAAATTTAGGAGTATATGATGAATGATAATGAATTAAAAGAGCTTTATGTTGAACATCATAAAAAAAATAGAGTCCATGATTTTATATTTGGTGGGAAAGAGCGTTATGAGCATATTGTTGATCTGGTTAGGGAATTAGAGCTTAAAGAAAAGTCTGTTTTAGACCTTGGTTGTAGAGATTGTGCCTTAGCAGAACAGTATGAACATTTAATTAATAAAAACAATTATATAGGTGTTGATATAGACGAAGAGTCTTTAAAAAGAGCAAAGAAGAAAGGGTTTACTGTTGTAAATAGTGAAATTAATAGTTACCTGAGAAATAGTGAAAAAAAGTTTGATTTGGTAATAATTTCTGAGGTTCTAGAGCACTTAGCACATCCAAAAAAAACAATAGAACTTATTTTAAATGTTTTGAATAAAAATGGGCACTGTATCGTTTCAGTCCCGAATGCGTTTAGATTGAAGAATCGGATTAAATTTTTATTGGGAATACAATTTGAAGAAGACTATACACATCTAAGGTCATATAATAGTAGAATGTTAACGGATTATTTTTCTAGCTATCAATTTACGGTTCAACGAAAAGATTATATCATTTCACAGTTTTTGTGGATAAACAAAAAACTCTTTGCTAATACGCTAATAATGGTATTTAAGAAATTTTGATGCTACTGAAAAAAATCATAAAAATAGATAGTTGCAAAAAAATATATAGAAAGGAATTTTTTTTGTAAATAGAAAATATTGTTTATTTTTATGTTATTGTAAACATAATATGAGAATTTTATATATATCCTGTAATATTGAATCTAATCCTAAAGGTGGCAGGGAAATGTTGACCAAGGTAAATCATGATGCACTCAGTAGCATTTTGGGGACTAATTTATTTTTATTAAAACTTGTTCGTCAGAAGGTAAGTGGAGTTAAATCCATACTAAAGGCTTATAATGGTCACATTGACGGTCTAAATAAACAGTCAATAAAAGAAGCATTACAAATAATACAAAGCAAACAAATAGCCAAAGTTTTTCTCGATGGTTCGAACCTTGGTAGCTTAGCAAAAGTGATCAAAAAAAAGCATCCAAAGATTGAAGTTATTACCTTCTTCCATAATGTTGAAGTTAGGTTCTTTTGGGGAGCTTTTTATTCAAAGATGTCTTTTCGTTCCCTTGCAGTATTAGTTGTTAATTATTTAGCTGAACGTAAATCAGTATTATATAGTGATAAGCGAGTTTGTTTAAGCAATAGAGATAGTAAGTTACTGAAGAAGATTTATGCCAGAGAATCCACGTATATTACGCCAATGGTTCTTGAAGATAAGATGCCAGTTGGTTTTGATAAAGCTAATACTTTTTCTAAAGATAAGTATGTTTTATTTGTTGGTGGTACTTTTTATGCCAACATTTTTGGTATCAAGTGGTTTGTAAATAATGTTGTCCCTCATGTGGATATTAAACTTTATATTGTAGGTCTTGGTTTTGAAAAATTGAGAGAAGAATTAGAGGTTAATAGTCATGTTAAGGTAATCGGTGCTGTTGATAGTCTTTCTGATTGGTATAAGAAATCCCAATTTGTAATTGCACCTATCTTTGATGGTTCTGGCATGAAGACAAAAGTTGCTGAAGCTCTAATGTATGGCAAAAAAGTTGTTGGTACTCCAGAAGCATTTTCAGGATACGTTGATAGTTTGCCCCAAGCAGGTTGGGTATGCAAAACAGCAGAAGAATTTATTGAAGCTATCAATTGTGCAAAAACTGAAATAACGTTACCATTTGATAATGAGTTAAGAAGAATATATGAAAATAAATATTCTGTTTTGTCTGCAAAAAAGAGATTGGGTAAAATATTAAATGATTAATAATTTAAAATCAAAATTTACAAACCTAATCCCTAAAAAACAGCAAGTGCCCTTTAAATATTATTTAGATATATTCAGAGGATATCATGAGGAAGAATTGCAACTTTTAAAATATATGGTTAGTAAAGGAGATTTAGTTGTAGATGTTGGTGGCAACAGGGGGCAATATTCGTATAAGCTTTGGAGTTTAGGTTGCAGAGTTGAAGCGTTTGAGCCGAATCCTCTTTGTTTTTCTATTTTGTCAGCCTGGGCAAAAAATATATCAGGAATTAATGTTCACTCTGTTGCTTTGTCAGACAAAAAAGATTCTACAATCTTAAATATTCCAATTGATAAAAAAGGTCATGAACACGATGCTTCTGCTTCAATAGAGCACAATGATTTTACTAATTTTAGAAAACAGACTATATCAACATCTACTCTTGATAGTTGTAATTTAAAAGACATCAGATTGATAAAAATTGATGTTGAAGGACATGAAGCTAAAGTGCTTCTAGGCGCTTCCCAAACAATCAAAATCTGTAAACCGGCACTTATAATAGAAATAGAGCAACGTCATCTTAAATGCCCAATTAGTGATGTTTTTGAATATATAAAACAGTTAGGATATGAAGGTTATTATTTATTAGATAAACAACTTTACAATTTAGAGAGTTTTAATGTTAACGCTAATCAAAGCATTAATTTAGTTAATAACAAAAATAAGAAGTATATTAATAATTTTATTTTTTTACATAAATCCAGAGTTAAGCATAAAGAATATAGCTTATTAGTAAATAAATACATAAGACAATGAAAATAACTGTAATTACTCCATGCTTTGCATATTCTGGCGTTCCTTTAGCACAAACAAGATTTGCCAGAGCTTTAGCCAAAAGAGCTCATGATGTTGAGCTGATTATTGGTTTTGTAGACAAAAAATATACCTTGCCAACCATCCAGGGCGTTAGCGTTTCAGTTTGGAATAAATCTCGAGTGCTAAGTATGTTGTTTCCTTTGATCAAATATCTCAAAACTAGCAAACCTGATGTAGTTTTTTCCGCAGAAGATCATTTAAATAGCATTGTTTTGCTGGCGCTTATTCTCTCAGGTTCCAAGGCAAAATTTAGCGGTTCATCCCGAGTGACTCCCTATGATACATATATCAACAAGAATTTCCCCAAAGGCTGGATACTGAAACAACTAATGAAAGCAATCATGTGGCGTGCAAATGTCCTAACGTGTGTTTCCAAGGACATGGTCTTGCAGTATCAAAAAATATTTAAGAACCCGCATCATCTTGCTGTTTACAATATTGTAGACGATGTTGCTTCCCGAGAAAAAATGACCGAGCCAGTTAAGCATCCTTGGTTAATAAAGAAAGAGTTGCCGGTGATAATAGCTGCTGGACAGATTGAACCATGGAAAGATTTTGCCACGCTGATTAGTGCTATAAAGTATCTGCATAAGAAAAGCTTGGTTCGTTTGATTATCTTGGGAGAAGGCTCACTTAGAAATGAATTACAAGAACTAGCTAAAAATTTTGGTATTGGTGATTTTGTTTGTTTTGAAGGACAAGTTAAAAATCCGCTTAAATATTTTGTGTATTCTGATATTTTTGTTTTGTCTTCACTTGTAGAAGGTTTACCAAACGTACTGGTAGAAGCCATGATGTGTGGTTGTACGCCTGTGGCTACAGATTGCCCAACTGGGCCCAGAGAAGTGTTAGAGGATGGTAAATATGGTTATCTTGTCCCTATGGGGGATCCAGAGACTATGGCAAAAGCTATCTTGCAAGCAATAGATAAACCTATTCCTGCTAAAATCTTAGCAGAGAAAGTAAAAGAATTTGAAGAAAACACAATTATTGATAGGCACTTTGATCTATTGGGAATTAAATAAATGCATGTAATCTTTGATGGTAGAGTTATGGCAGAACAGTACAGTGGACTTGGTAGGTATACTGGTGAGCTATTGTTTGCCTTACTTGATGATAATGTAGAACATAAAATAAGGTATTCTGTTATCATTTGGGAAGACCCTAACGCAGATCAAGAAAACTCTTATTATTCTAAACTTAAAAAATATCAGCAACAGGGGATGTGTCGGGTTATCAGTGTTCCCTGTAAGCCAATATCTATTAGTCAACATTTCAAATTGAATAAATATATTAAGCCTTTAAAAGGCGATCTATATTTTTATCCGCATTTTGATTTGCCTCTTGGCGTTAGATTGCTTTGCATTAGCGTTATTCATGATTTGTCACCAATCAAGATCAAAGAGTATATCTCTAAGAATAGG
>Ga0154585_1072_pt3 | contig 15149 bp, 14 predicted proteins | sample RifGroF2_FD_116014 | JGI IMG/M metagenome (GOLD analysis project Ga0154585, IMG submission 116014) | Candidatus Margulisbacteria bacterium GWF2_35_9 | reverse complement strand
AATTTAAAATCGGTCAGCGATGGATAAGCAAAATGGAACCGGAACTGGGCTTAGGGCTAATCACACATTTAGACCAACGCAAAGTGACGATAACATTTAAAACATGCAATATCGTTCGACACTATTCTACGGATCATCCGCCCCTACACAGAATTTCTCTCCGTATTGGTGAACGTGTTACTGGTAATAATAATCAACAGTTTATAATTGAAAAAATAATAGAAGAAAACGGACTATTTTATTATCTTGGGCAGGATATTAAGTTACTTGAAACCCATGTAAGTGACACTATTTGTTTTTTATCACCGATTGAAAGATTGTTATCCGGTCATGTCGATTCCAATGACTCATTCGATTTAAGATTAGATATGATCGAAAATAATTCAAGTTACACTAAGTCGATGATGAAAGGCTTTATCGGTTCTCGAATTGATATTATTTGGCATCAATTATTCATACTTAATGAGGCCGTTTCTAGGGTTAATCAGCGGCTATTGTTAGCCGATGAAGTTGGTCTCGGAAAAACAATTGAAGCGTGTTTAATTCTCCATCATCTCTTGCTAAGTGGCAGAATCGAACGAGTCTTGATAATTGTCCCAAGTCCACTTGTGTATCAGTGGTTTATTGAGCTACTCAGGAAATTCAACCTCTTGTTTACCATTTTTGATGACGATTATTATAAAGAAATAGCAAAAAATACCGATCAACGCGTATTTCAAGACAAACAGCTTGGACTAAGTACAATGGAATTTATACTGAGTGATGAGAATATCAATCAGGAAATATTACACGCCGGTTGGGATTTAGTCATTGTTGATGAGATTCATCGAATTGGCACTCAGAGTGACGAATATAATTGGTTAAAGATCTTATCAAAAATAACTAATCGGATGATCTTGTTAACGGCTACACCTGAGATGACTGGATATCATAGCTTATTTAACATTTGTAGCTTGTTATATCCAGATTTGTATGACAGTTACCCTAAATTCATTGACGATACAACTCACTACAGTTTATTAGTTTCTATTATTGAAAAAATAGAAAAATCAGAAACCTTAAATGCAGATGATACCAAGTGGATAAAAGAAAAGTGTCATCTTGATTTGAATTCGAAAGACATATCGATCAGTTCCAGTCAGTTAGTAGACACCTTACTAGATTCTTATGGTTTAGGACGAATTATATTCCGAAATAGTCGAAAAAATGTGCCCCTTTTTCCAAAACGGTGTATTCACTTTATTCCATTAAGTGGAGAAGGAGAACAATCCATTGACCCTCGAATTAGTTGGCTAGTGACATTTTTACAAAGCAATAAACACAATAAAGTTTTATTAATTTGTCAAACTAAGGAGTGCGTTAAGGATATTCTTAAAAAAATAAGCAAAATTATTAACGTACCGATCGCTTTATTTCATGAGGAAATGTCACTCATTCAGAGAGATAGAATGGCCGCTTTTTTTGCACAAGCAGACGGAGCCAATCTTTTGATGTGTTCTGAGATTGGCAGTGAAGGACGCAATTTTCAGTTTTCTCATCATCTCATATTTTTTGATTGTCCATTAAATGTGGAATTGATTGAACAACGAATTGGTCGACTGGATCGAATTGGACAAAAAAATGATATCCATATTTATTTGCCCTTTATAAAATTCTCGGAACAGGACGCTATAATTCAACTATTACATAATGGTTGCCATTCTTTTACCGCACCTGTTCCCTATGGCAATCGTCTTATTGATATTTATAGAGAGCGAATCCGGCACATTGCGCATGAATATAGTGCGGTTTGTGACGAAAATCTCGACGTCTTAAAGCAATTAATAAAGAAAATGGATGAGTTCGGTACTCAAATGACTCACGAACTTGAATCTGGTAGAGACAAACTACTAGGAAGAAACTCTTCCAAACCGGAAACAATTACTCATTTATCAAAAAAGATTACTGCCTTGGACAATGATCAAAGTTTCGATGAGTTTATGTTAAGAGCCTTTGAGTTCTCTGGTATTGATGTTGAAGAAATCGGTCTTAGAATATGGCGACTACAAGCCGGTGGCGAATATAAAGATAATATGCCGGGCTTTAATGGGAATGAAATGGTCGTCACTTTTGATAGAAAAACAGCCTTAGTACGAGAAGATATTGTATTTTTAACTTGGGATCATCCCATGGTCCGAGGATTAATCGATCTACTTATTGCGAGTGAAAATGGTAATTGTACGTTTGCATTTTGGGAAGATCGAAAGGTTCAAAAGGTGTATGTTGAGGCGATATATATTATCGAATGTGTTGCTCCAAAAAATGTGTGTATCGATCGATTTCTACCTGCCACTCCCGTTAGAATTCTTGTTGACCAAACAATGGTAAATTCGTCCCAAGACATTTCGTCCGAAAACTCGAAAACGTGTCTTGTTGACGGTGATAAAAAGATATTGAAGCAAATTCTAAGCACATCTTCACAAAAGCTGAGTAAGATGATAGATCATACTTATAAATACGCTCAAAAAGAATTAAAAGAAGTCATTGAGAGAAGCACCAAATCGATGAATGAAGAGTATAAGGATTTAATCGATCGAAACGAGTATTTAAGCCAAATCAATACTCATATTACCCAGCATGAAATTAATAGTATTAAAGATGAAAACACTCAACTTAATCATTATTTATCTGCAGCAAGATTACGACTGGATTCAATTCGATTAATTCTTAGAGGCAGTTAATCATCAATACTTCTAGTGATTTATGTTATTTCTTTCTGATGGATACTAATAACTTATTTAGCTGATTTGCAAATTCTTGAACATCCTTTTTCTTAAAAGCAACTGGCCCTTTCGTTTCGCCACCATTATCTCGGATTTCTTGCATCAAGTTGCGCATTGATAGGTATTGCTTAATATTATCTTCGCAAAAACGCTCACCACGGTGATCTATGGCATAGGCATTTTTACTAATGACACGATCTGCCAATGGAATATCCGCAGTAATGACTAGGTCTCCTTCTGTTATCATTTCAACGATGTAATTGTCGGCTTCATCTGCTCCAAGATCAACAACTATATAGGAAATATTTTCTGATATACCAATATCAATACGTTTGTTGGACACGACTACGGTAGAGAGTGCGAAGCGTTCAATAGCGCGAAACATGGTTGGTTTCAGTAAATTTGGAAAGGCATCCCCATCGATAAATAATCTCATTGGGATAACTCTTTAACGCGCCCTATCAGCCCGTTTGTGAGTCTAACTTTTATTCCATGCGGATGCGTTGGCGAGTTTGTTAAAATATCTTGAACGATACCTTTTGTTAATTTCCCGCTTCTTTGGTCGTGTTTTAATACAATCAACACTTTAGCGCCTAGTTTAATAGTTGATCGTAATGTTCCATCTATCATTGATAAAAAATTCCTTTGATTTATTTTACAAAGCATAAGCCTAACACGTATTTATTGTCTGGCCAAGAATTATGGCCTTGGCCAATTGCACATATCTCCTTCATTTACTATTTCGCTTACTTCATCAACGGCTAGTCCATTATTTTTTGCGATAAGCTCCAGTGCTAATGATCCGCCATAGCCATTTTCCTGAAGTTTTATGACATCATAAAAAACCTGTTGTTTTTTACTTTCTGTCATATTCATGGAATATTTTTTGCTTATAATTTTTTTCACATCAATCGAATATTTGTGAAGTTGATAGTCACCTGCTGTAACAGCTTCGGCCTTATCCCAATTGCCATATGGAGCCCAAACAACCTTCCCCGCAGAGTATGAACGGGTATAATCTGTGCATGGATAATAGTAGAATAATAAAATGGCATTCATCTTTTCCGTGCTAATAATGCTATTAACGATCTTTTTGGAAATATACATCAGTTTTTCTTCATCTGTTGGCATATCAACTTCAATTTTAAATGATCGTTTTTTAACTGTTAAGTGACTTAAGTCTTTTTTTGTTATTAGTTTGTAGCCGGCAACTGTTCCTTCTAGCTTTTTCGTATAGAACTTTATCTTGCTTGTATATAATGGGTTCGAGTCATCTAAACTGTGTAAATTTCTGTATGCGTCTAGGTTTTCTTGGTATTCTTTTTCTGGAATGATACAGGCTTTTGTCTCGAGATCTTGGATAAGATCGACTGTACTGATGATTGGTTCGCCCATCCCAAATATAGAATTTGAAGCCAATAACAGAAAAATAGTAAGTATCTTTTTCATTGAACTCCTACATTATTTCTAGCGCAATAATAACACATATAATTCGATAAAACCGTAATTCTTATTGGATTGTTCACAAAAAATAAATATATTATTAGTAGTCCTATGCTCTATTTAAATGCAGAAGGGGTGTTCGTAGATGAGGCAACTACAAAAACTTCTTAAAAACGCTCAGTAGTTCCTGCACTTTATGATCCATGTCATCAGCACCTTCGAGTGATTGAGCACAGTTGTACATTTGGTTTTCAAGTAGTAGTGTTGCAGCACGTTTAAGACCTTTATCGGCGGCGGCTGTCTGAGTAAGAATATCTGTACAGCTATTCTGTTTTTCAACCATTTTAATGATTCCGTCAATTTGTCCTCTCACAATTTTGAGCTGATGAATTAATTTTTTTGTTGTCTCTTCTTTTTCCATCATTTCACCTCAAATTTCTTCTTGATTAATACCCCCACGGGGTATATAATCCATTCTATTATAAAATATTAATACATGCAAGGAGAAGCTTATGAGGGTCGTAATCGTTGGTGGAGTAGCCGGAGGAGCCAGTTCAGCAGCCAGACTTCGTCGATTAGATGAAAATATAGAAATTATTATGATTGAAAAGGGAAAGGAAATTTCCTATGCCAATTGTGGTATACCCTACTATATCGGTAATAAAATAAAGGAACGCGAAAAGCTGGTCGTTGTTGATAAAAAAGACTTCAAATCCTTACTGAATGTCGATGTTCGAACAGAAAATGAAGTGGTTTCCATCGATCGCAAAAAGAAAACGGTTTTAATTAAGGACACGATTAATAACAATGAATACATCGAATCTTACGATACACTTGTTCTCTCTCCGGGTGGAATCCCAGTTCGACCTCCGATCCCAGGTATTAATGATCAACGTATATTTACTATTCGCAATTTACAGGATATGGACGCTATTAAAACTTATCTCAATGAAAATCAAGTGAAATCAGCTGTTATCGTCGGTGCCGGTTTTATCGGTCTCGAAGTCGCTGAAAACTTGAAGGAACTTGGGATGAATGTGTCAATTGTCGAACTTGCCGATCAAGTAATGAATATTATGGACTATGAAATGGCTACTGTGATTCACAAACATCTTCATTCTAAAAATATTGCGCTTTACTTAAAAGATGGTGTAACGGAGTTTAAAAGTTCAGATACAAAATTGGATGTGGTTCTTCGTTCAAACCGTAAAATTTCAGCCGATATCGTAATATTATCCATTGGAATCAAACCTGAAATCGCTCTAGCTAAAGATGCAAAACTTGAAATAGGAGCACTCGGTGGCATCTTGGTGAATGAAATCATGCAAACAAATGATCCTAGTATTTATGCCTTGGGAGATGCCTGTGAAATTAAAGATTGTGTGAGTGATGCTAATGCCCTAATCCCACTGGCAAATTCCGCCAATAAGCAAGGTCGTATTGTGGCCGATAATATCTGCGGTAAACACAGTGTATATGAATGCACTCCCGGAACGTCGATTGCCAAAGTATTTGACATGACAGTGGCCTTTACCGGAAATAATGAAAAACAACTAAAACGAAATAATGTAAGTTTTGAAAAAGTATATCTTCAACCATCTTCTCATGCGGGTTATTATCCAGATGCATTCCCTATGATAATGAAGCTTTTATACAATACTGAAAATTATTTGATTCTGGGTGCTCAAATTATTGGGCCGGATGGTGTTGATAAACGAATCGATGTTATTTCGTCGTTAATCCAGTTTAAGAAGAATGTCTATGATTTAGCCACACTAGAATTGTCTTATGCCCCACCCTATAATTCTGCTAAAGACCCAGTTAATATTGCGGCAATGATTGCCATTAACCAGATTGAAGGACTAAATAATATTGTCCATTGGAATGAAGTCGAATCCTTGAAAAAGGAAGGGGCTGTTTTTGTTGATGTTCGAAGTAAATTGGAGTATGAACTCGGACATATGGAAAATTCAATAAATATTCCTGTGGATGAACTTCGAGATCGTCAAAATGAACTTGATCATACAAAAAAGATTATTGTGTATTGTAACCAAGGCAAAAAGGGTTATTTTGCATTCAGTATTCTCAGCCAGAATAATTTCGATAATGTTTATAATTTAGCCGGTGGATATAATCTTTATCATTACACCACTCTAGCACAAGAAAATATCGGAATTTTTGATGATGTATATATTGATAAACGTGACGATATTAACAGAGTTATTGAGACTAAAGGTAATGTTATTCAGGTAGATGCATGCGGGTTGCAATGTCCAGGACCCATTGTCCGGTTATCAAATGAAATGAATAAAGCCAATATTGGTGATGTGCTTGAGATTGTATCAACAGACCCTGGATTTAAAAACGATGTGGGCATTTGGTCAGAGAGGACAAATAATACGTTATTAGAGGTTAAAGATGTTGATAAAAAAGTTTATGCCAAAATTCAAAAAGGGAAAGCGCTTACAGAAAGCAATTTAACAATAGGCAGTATTCCACATGATAAGACAATGGTTGTGTTCAGTAGTGATCTAGATCGTGCTCTAGCAGCATTTGTTATTGCAAACGGATCAGCAGCAATGAACCGCAAGGTTACAATGTTTTTCACATTCTGGGGTCTTAATATCCTTCGAAAATCCGAACATGTAAACGTTCATAAAAGTGTAATTGATAAAATGTTTGGATTTATGATGCCTAAGGGGAGTAAAAAACTAAGTTTATCTAAAATGCACATGATGGGTATGGGAACTCAAATGATGAAAATGGTCATGAAGAACAAAAACATTGATTCACTTGAAACGATGATTGAATTAGCGTTACAATCTGGAATAAGAATTGTTGCATGCCAAATGTCAATGGACATGATGGGCATCAAAAAAGAAGAGTTAATTGACGGCATTGAAATTGGTGGTGTTGCCTCATATTTGGGTGCAGCAGAAACAGCCGATACGAATTTGTTTATTTAGGATAATTGAATGAAAAAAATATTAAAGGCATTATCTTCCTGGCAGTTCATTTTCCCTATACTTCTCATAGTATTATCTTCCATTTTATATGAAGCACATTATCAATTATTTCATGATGCTCATCATATATTTATCTATTTTCTTGGTGATCTTGCATTTGTCCCAATTGAGGTGTTGCTTGTATCGATCATTATTCATCGCATTATGAGTCAAAAGGAAAAAAGTATTAAGATGAATAAACTGAATATGATTATTGGTGCTTTTTTTAGTGAAGTTGGATCTGACTTAATAGCAAAGATTGCTGAATATGACGAAAATGCTGAAGAGATAACAAAAAAATTAGTGGTAACTGCCAACTGGGATGATAAAAATTTTATATTTACACATTCCTGTCTAAACACACATAAGTACGAAATTATCATTAAGAAAGAAGATATTGTTATTCTTCGAGAATTCTTAGTTGAAAAAAGGGAATTTTTGTTAAGACTCTTGGAAAACCCAAACCTTTTAGAACATGATGCGTTTACCGATTTATTATGGGCTGTGTTTCACTTAATCGATGAACTGCTTCACCGCAAAAAAATATCTGAGTGCACCAAAGAAGATTTACACCATATTGAAAATGATATCAAACGCGTCTATTGTTTATTAACTAAAGAGTGGCTGATATATATGAAGCATTTAAAAAAAGATTATCCCTACCTATTCTCACTAGCCATTCGAACGAATCCTTTTGATAAAAATGCAAGTGCGGTGATAAAAAATGCCTAATCAAGAAAACATAGAATCTATTAACGAACGATATTCTGAATTAGCGGAGTCCAGTTGTTGCCTTTCATGTGGAGGTGCTATTAACTATAGTGAAGCGATTACAGGCGAAGTATGTGTCGATCTTGGAAGCGGAAGAGGCTTAGAAGTACTTCGATTAGCAGAACAAGTGGGTGAAACTGGATTCGCTTATGGTATAGATGTATCTGACGGAATGCTAAGTAAAGCTCGAAAAACTGCCGACAAAATGGGAATTAAAAATGTGAAATTTATTAAAACTGAATTGGAATCCATTCCACTAGAAGAAAACACTGTCGACTTAGTAATATCAAATTGCACAATCAATCATGCGTCGAATAAAGTGGCGGTTTGGAGCGAAATTTATCGTATATTAAAGCCGAATGGTCGATTTGTTGTCAGCGATATCTATTCATTAGAAAAAGTACCGCCAGAATATGCTAATGACCCAGTGGCCGTTGCTGAGTGTTGGGCTGGTTCGGTTACAAAAGAGGTTTATTTAAATACTCTTAATTTCGTCGGTTTTAAAAACATTAAAATTATTGAAGACAGCAAGCCTTATGACAAAGGGAAAATTAAAGTCAGCAGTTTTACAATCTCTGGCAGTAAAAAAGAATGTTGTTCTATTTAAATTAAAGGAGGTGAAAAAATGAAATCACTTATAAAAACAAAAAAGAAAGCAAAAAACAGTGTTGCTCAATGTTGCGCAAAAATTGCAAAAGCTATTGCAGGTTGTCATGACTAAAAAAGAACGATTATTTTTATCAAAGCACAATATAATGTCAAAAGTCAGAGACAGCGAAGATTATTACATTATTAATCTTTTGAGTCGAAATGCAGATATTATATCAAATGCCGATGCGAATGCATTGAACATATTAGACTTTTCGTCTTTAAGTGACATTGATGCTTATATAGAGAAGGGTTATCTTCTTCATGATCTAAATGATGAAGATAAAGAGTTTAAACGTGCCTATATAGATTTCATTCATGATCGGGATCAATCTGAAACACAGATATTTTTTGTACCGTCCTATGCCTGCAACTTCAGTTGTTCTTATTGTTATCAAAATGGTTATCAATCCATACATAGATCATTAAATAATGAAATCATTAATCTTTTTTTTGAATATATTGAACGATTTGATAAAAAATATATTACACTTTTTGGAGGTGAACCACTTCTTCCGAGCAAAGAGAATAAAACCAACATAGAGTATATCATCCAAAAAGCGAGCGAGAAAAATATCGGAATTGCCATTGTAACAAATGGATACTCGATACTCGAATATATGGATGTTATTCAGAAAGGTATTATTCGAGAAATTCAAGTAACGTTGGATGGGCCTGAAGCGGTCCATAATAAACGCCGAAGTCTAAAAGACGGTGGTGCTACATTCTCAAAAATTGTTGAAGGGATCGATGCTCTTCTTAAAGTTAATATACCTGTCAACCTTCGCGTTGTTGTGGATAAGGAGAATATTAACTCACTCCCAGAACTAGCAGAATTTGCCGTACGTCAAGGATGGACAAAGAACCCTCTTTTTAAAACGCAACTTGGACGAAACTATGAACTTCATTTTTGTCAGCAACACAACAATAAACTATTTGATCGTTTGTCACTTTACGAGGACCTTTATCAATTAATAAAAAAATATCCTGTAATACCTCAATTTCATCGCCCTTCTTACTCTATTTCCAAGTTTTTATTTGATAATGGAGAATTACCTGAGCCATTATTCGATTCGTGTCCGGCATGTAAAACTGAATGGGCGTTTGATTATACCGGCAGTATTTATTCCTGTACCGCTACGGTTGGGAAAGAAGATGAAAAACTTGGGACTTTTTATCCGAAAGTTTATTTAAACACTGATTTGGTTGAACAATGGGAGGATCGAGATGTCCTGTCAATTCCAGATTGTAAACATTGTAAATTAAATCTTGCATGTGGTGGTGGTTGTGGAAGTGCTGCAAAAAACAAAAATGGTGGATTACATACACCTGATTGTCGCCCGATTAAAGAATTGTTGGAAATTGGAATGAAATTATATTTTTAAAAGGAGTCAAAAATGAGTGGAAAGATAAAATATATAAATGCAAGTGAGTATCCAAAAGAAGTCCTATCCAAAGGTTTAGTAGCAGTTGACTGGTACTCCACTGAATGCCCCCCTTGCGAGGCATTGGCAGCAAAATTTGAACCACTCAGCGAAATATATGGAGATCATATTCAGTTTATTAAAATATTCCGTCAGGAAAACAGAGAACTTGCAGATCAACTAGATATTCATAGTTCACCGACTGTTTTATTTTATAAAGACGGACAGTTAGTCGGAGATCGATTAAATGGCGGTATTAAACGATCAGAATTAGAAGCCAATCTAAATTCAATGCTATCCGATGAGACGGTTAAGGCAATTAAAAATAAAATAAAGATAACGAAAACAAATTGTGATGTCATTATTTTAGGTGGTGGACCATCCGGTCTAGCGGCTGCTATTTATACTTCTCAGGCAAAACTTAATACAATCATCATTGATACTGCCCTACCCGGCGGTCAAGTAAAAACGACGCACCTTGTTTCCAATTATCCCGGCTTTATTGAACCGGTACAGGGTTTTATGCTTGGGCATTATATGAGTGAACAAGCTAAGGAAGCAGGAGCTAGCTATCGTGCTGCCGTGGATATTACCAATATAAATTTTAATGAACTGACTGTTACTGTAGATGGGATTGAAACAATACACGGAAAAAAACTAATAGTAGCAACAGGTGCCTCTCCAAGACCACTAGGTATAAAAGGGGAGACAGAATACAAAGGACAAGGAATCTCATATTGTGCAACATGCGATGCCAAATACTACAAAGATAAAGAAGTTATTGTGATTGGTGGGGGTAATTCTGCCATAGAGGAAGCATTGTTCATTGCTAAATTTGCTTCTAAAATAACAATCGTTCATCAGTTCGCAACATTACAAGCGAACAAACAAGCTCAGGAAAAAGCGTTTGCCGATTCTAAAATTAAATTTATTTTTGAGCATGAACCGAGGGAATTTGTTAAGACAAGCCGTGGAATGGATGTTGTCATTGAAGACTTGAAAACTAAAAAAATGAGAACACTTAGTACAGATGGCGTTTTTGTTTTTGTTGGTATGAAACCAAATATTGAAGAAATAAAAGATCAATTTAACCTGGATAAATGGGGTTACATCGAAACTGATGAAAACATGCTAACTAAGTTACCCAATGTATATGCAGTTGGTGATGTTCGAAGCAAGCAGTATCGCCAGATAACGACAGCGGTTTCAGATGGCACGATTGCTTCCATTGCTATATCAAAGCAGTTATAACCATTATTTTAGAAGCAATCTAAACCTTAAATTCGTTTAGCTTAGATTCTAACGTTACGGCTTCCTTCATCAGTCTTTCAGTGGCTGATTTTTCGTTATCCATACTGGCTGATATTTCCTCCATAGATGCATTTATTTCTTGTACAGCCGCTGCATTAGTCTGTGAGGAATCGACTACTGTCCTAAGCGACATATTCACTTCTGAAATATATTCTGTTGATAAGGCAATTTTTTTAGAAGTAGTTTCAACAGAATTTTTTAAACTATTTATAATACTCACTGCTTCTGAAACACTAGCAGATACCTCTTCAGATGCCGCCGATATGTCTTCTATTTGGCTTTCATTACTTTGAACTGCTGTACATATTTCATTTAATGAGTCTTTTGCATTGCTTGCCTTTTCTACAGCCATTTTCACATTATTTGAACCCTCTTCCATTGCTGTTACAGATTCTGCCGTGGCTTTCTGAATATTTTTAATTAAAGTCGAAATTTCAGTTGTTGCATTCGCAGAGCGCTCAGCAAGTTTTCTTACCTCCTCAGCTACTACAGCGAACCCTTTCCCATATTCACCGGCTCTGGCGGCTTCTATTGCCGCATTGAGTGCTAAAAGATTGGTCTGAGAAGCAATGTCTTCAATTACACTGATTATTGTTCCAATTTGCTCTGAATTACTATTTAGAACTTGAATTTGATCAGATATTTGAGAAAATTTAACACTATTAGCGTGAATGGCATTCACCGATTCTTGAACTTTTTCCATTCCTTCTTTTGATGTTTGAGTTGTTAATACACTGGACGACGCAATGGCAGAAATATTTATAGTGATGGCATTAACGGCATTACTAATTTGCTCCATTACTCTAGCCCCTTCATTACTATTTTCTACCTGACGTTCAAATAGTATTTGTGCTTCAGCCGTAACATTTGTTACCCCTTCCATTTTTTCTTCCATTTCAGAGGTACACTCATTTTGAGACTGAGTACTGCTTAAAATATTCCCTAAAGCTTGGTTAATACTACCAACACCATCAACAATTTGATTCACAATAGATGTTAATTCGTAAGACTCCGTGTTAACAGCACTACATGTTCCTTGACTCACTTTGACGGTCGTCGCAATCTTTTCTATAAATGCATTAAAATATTTTGCTAATTTACCAATTTCGTCATTTCTGACAATATTCATTTTTATTCTTAAATCCCCATCGCCTTCGGCAATATCTTTCATAATATCAACCGTTTTATTGAGTGGTTTCAATACTGATCGATTAAGTAAAATCGCACTAAATATCGTAAGAACAATACCAATAAATGAGACAACAAGAAGCATTGATTTGCTTCTATTTTTTGTAGAGCTTGCTTCTTTCCCTGCTTGATCAACTTGCTTATTAATATATTCCTGAATTGTTCGAAAATACTTCAAAATAATATCGACTTGGACTTTGCTCTCCTCAATATATATCTGAATTGTAGCCTCTTTTTTCTTACTTAAATCACTAATATAAACTTTTAATATATTAAAATCTCTCATTAATTCATCTGCATAAACTAATGATTTTTTATTGTATAGTTCTCTTGCTTGTTTAATTTTAGCAGGATCAGTTATTTTTTTGTTGGTTCCAGCAATCGCTAAAATATCTTCAGCTGATAAATGAAGTTTTTTGTGATTTAGTTCAATATTGCTAAGTAACGCTTTAATATCTGCAGGTAATGTTTTATACATATCTGAATCAATAAAGGAGTAATACCATTTCCCGAAAGCGCACTCGCGAGGATTTGTCGTTTTTGTAAAGATATTGGTGTTGTGTTGAAAAGTATCACGCAAACTATTTAACCATAGTAAGTGATCCACTTGCTTCTGAGTCAGCAATCCTTCGAACTTTAAATCAATTTCTGTGTAATTGTCACGTATTTTTTCACCACTTTCATGTAGTTTTCGATGGGGTTCTTCAAGTTTATTAAATGTTTCTCGAACATTAGCTGGCATAAGTTTATACTCATCTGAATCAATAAATGAATAATACCATTTTCCAAAGCCGCATTTGTGTGGATCAAGCTGTTTATCAAACTTTTTATTAATAATAAATTGATCTGTTAACCCTTGCATCCATTCATAATGATCATTCAGCTTTTTATCTAAAAACTGATTCAGTTTTAATAGATTTTCTACATTATCATACTTATATGATATAGTATTATTGCTTCGAACACCTATGATGATTAAAATAATGATTATGGAAATGATTCCACATATAAATAGAGTTAGTTTGTTTTTAATGCTGATATTTGACAATTATTATCCCCCCGAATTTTTAATTATTTTATTAAATACTAATTTATTTTACATAAAGAATCAAGAGCTTCATAATATTCATACTGTATTAATATGATAATAAGCTTTTTTAATATTTATTTTAGCATTGCAAATAACTATAATATGAAGTAGTCTCTTAAAATCAAAAAAAAGGAGATAGATAATGCAAAAAATTGCAGCAATTGTTTTGTCAGTTTGCTTGCTTAGTGCTTCATTCGCTTTTTTTGAAGGACCAGACCCGGAAGCATATATGAACCCAGATAAGGAAGAATACAGAAACTTAACATCAAAAATAATAGGAACATATAAAATAATATCATTAAAAGATAAAGATGGAAATGAGTTAATGGGTGATAGATTCAAAGGTGGTAAAGCAGTTTTTAAGTTCGAGGATGAAAACTCTTCAGGTGTATTTTATTTAGAACTAAGCGACAAAGTTGTTGAGCAGAATTTGTCTATTTGGAAAGAAAAGTATGGTTTTCCCGAATTAAAAGTAACTAGCTATAAAATGGTATCAGATTTTAGATGGAAAATGGATTGGACGAATTATAATGACATGGGCGTTGAACGACGAGTTTATCTAACTTCCTATGAACCAAATTATGGTATTGTTGCAGGTGGTGAAGGTGCCAACATGGATGAATTCCGATCCAAAGAAGAAGCAAAATATGCTGCGACCAAGAGCCTCATAAAAGGAACAAAAGGTGCAGTTGCTGATGCAGGCCAAAATATGTTTGGTGGCGGTTTCGGTGGCATGCTAGGTGGTGCCTTAATGGGTGGAATGGCTGGAAACATGATGGAAGATCAACTCAAACAACAATGGGGAACATGGGATTACATTTATGTATTTGAATTTGAAGCAGGCAGTAAGCCAAGATTTACTGATAAAGGTTTTAAATGGTTAGATTTTGAATTTGAAAGAATTGAAAACTAAATATACGATTGATCTAGATTAATAAAAAAGGGAGCTATCTAGCTCCCTTTTTTATTGTTGTTATTTAATATTCTTTGACTGTTCAGAATAGTTTACATTGATTGGAGGAAAGGAACCAGATAACATTATTAAAGATAGTATTCCAAGACAATGATTATAGTAATTTAGTTTTGCATTAAAATCTATTTTTTGATCCCCTTCTGTCCTTATGGCTAGAAATGACTCTTTCCCAATACCTGCTAAGTCTATATATTTGTCCACAGCCTGTTTCCATACATTTTTATAAGCAGAATCATCTGTACCCATTGCACCAGCAGCAAACATCGAAACCAATGAGATATCAGTATAATTCTCATACATTGAACCGTCCATGTTAAGTGTGGTAATCTGCTCCGGATGGATTGTTCCTCCAAAATCGTCAAACAGAGCCTTTGTCTTGGTCAAAAAAACTTTAGCACGTTCATCATGAAACCATAAAAAATCTGTTGCTAAACGCCAAAATACGCGAATGGCATCCTTTGACATTCGATTACGATACCACCAGTAATCATCTTCAAGAGAATCTCCATTAAAATCACACCAGTCTGGAGAAAG
>Ga0154585_1022_pt6 | contig 15199 bp, 17 predicted proteins | sample RifGroF2_FD_116014 | JGI IMG/M metagenome (GOLD analysis project Ga0154585, IMG submission 116014) | Candidatus Margulisbacteria bacterium GWF2_35_9 | reverse complement strand
TGATTTTATAGTAAAACCCTTCGAGCCTGGAAAAGTTCTCTCATCTATCGACAAACTTCAGATATCATAATTGAGTGGATAATCTCGAATACATAATAAAATTATTATTCCTCTCAACAGCGCTATCACAGTTTATAATTATTGGATTACCGCTCATTTTTATCATTGTTTACAATCAAAAGCATAATCCCAATATTAAATATTTTGGAATTGGGATATTAATATCTCTTTTAACAGCAATAAAGTTCATTCCATTAAGCTACAACTTCAAAACAAACATTTCACAAATTATTGTTGGAGCATTCATTTTTGTAGCGATTGAATTTCTGGTTCGTTACCTTTTTTTTAAAAAATTCACCTATATCAAAAATAAAATTGATATATTTTTCGTTATCATTGGATACCTGTTTACAAAACTAGCGATCATAAGTATTTTAAACATACTCTCGTTTATCACTTATTTGTCTGTTTTAACAAATACCACAAACAGCATAAATGAACCACTCCTCTATATTATCAAAAATAGTAATTTCATTATTTTAGGCACCATCTTTAACAGCTTTCATGTGTATTTATACTGCCTTCTACTTTTACTATTTTTTTACATCGATTTAAATCAACCTCGTTTTGTATTCATTAAAAAAATTCCAGTCCTAATAATGCATTTTATCTATTTATTGATCAATAACTACATCACCATTTTATATTCATCCCAAAACAATTCAGTATTAGTTTTAACCTGGCAGCTACTTCAGATAATCGCATCAATACTTCTAAGCGTTTATGTAATGCATCAATTTATTCAACCAACACATGAAAACTAACATGGATCACATAAAAGAAGCGATAAAAGCACTTTCAGCTGGCGAAGTAATTGCCATTCCAACCGATACCGTTTATGGGTTAGCAGTAGACGCTGATAATGAAAAAGCGATTGATAAATTAAATCGGATTAAATTCAGAGATCCAAATAAAAACTATGTTCTACAAGTAGATTCTGTCGAAACTATTTCTGGATTAGTAAGTAAAGTTTCAAAACCAATAAAAAATATCCTCAACAAATTTTGGCCGGGTGAAATAACATTTATCTTTCATAAAAACACATCTTGCAACTACTCTTTCTTGGAGAATACAATTGCAATACGCATTCCAAATCATAAATTGACCTTAGACTTATTAAAACGATACAAAAAACCGTTAATTGTTACAAGTATGAACATATCTGGCGAACCCGCAATACTGGATTACAAACTGATACCTGACATAATGCAGAAACACTTGGCATATGTGATCCCATGTAATACAATCAGTAGTAATATAGCATCTACAATAGTGAATCTGAGTTTAACTCCACCTCAAGTATTAAGAAAAGGAGCCATGAGATTTAAATATTTACTTCAATAATAAATTAATTAGCTTTATAATAATACAATAAAGAATATAATGGAGTCATCGATGGAAAGCAAAAACAGTTCCCAATCATCAAAATCAACAGAATCTGTTATGGAAGTTATAGATTTTAGAATTACTAAACGAGATTCAAAGGGAAATCTGCAAGAACAAATTTTTGGCATAAATGTATATAAAGTAAAAGAAGTTATATTCAAACCAACCGATATCTATAAAATTCCTACCAATATCCCCTATCTTGAAGGAATGGTAAACCTGAGAGGGAAAGTTATCCCAATCATTAACCTTGAAAAAAAACTCGGATATAATACTGACGACGTAGAAGCTGATTATCTTATCGTTACCGAATTTAACGAAATCAGTTGCGGTTTTATTGTAAACCAAATAAGAAAAATACGACGATTTTCTTGGGAAAACGTAATTACACCACCAGATAATATTAGATCCGAATATGGCGATCTAATAACTGCAATGACTCTTCTTAAGAACGGGGACATTATGTTACTTCTTGATTTTGAAAAAATCGTATCCGATATGAACACAAATTATCCTGATGTATCCCTAGATCTTGATAAAGTTGAAGAACTCGATATTAATAAATGCAATACTGTATTATGTATCGACGACTCAAACGTTGCCAGAAGCATGGCGAAAACAGCCCTTGAGACTGCCGGATACACAGTTTTAGAGGCAATAAATGGCCTTGATGCCCTTAATGTTTTGAAAGACTTACTTGTAAAATCTCAAGACAATCATGCTTCAATTTCATCCCAGCTACACTCTATCGTATGCGATATAGAAATGCCCTTAATGGATGGATTTACCTTTACTAAAAAAATAAAGGATAGTTCTGACTATAGCAGCATCCCAGTTATATTACATTCTTCTTTAAGTCGAAATGTAATTGCCAGTAAAGGTGAAGATATTGGTGCTTTTGACTTTATTACAAAATTTAATGCTAACTCATTAATTGAGGCCGTTCAAAGAATTAAATGAAAATTCTGGTCGTCGACGATAAACAAGATATAGTACTTCTAGTAAAAACTATCCTTGAATTTGAGGGATACAATGTAGAGTCTGCCTATAATGGGTTTACCGCCGTTGATTTATGCAAAGAGATTTCCTTTGACTTAATCTTATTAGACTTAATGATGGAAGGAAAAGACGGGTTCACAACACTTAACGAAATTCGAGAAACAAAACTAAATAAAGATACTCATATTATCGCTCTAACCGCCAAAGCTTATGAAAATGACAAGCGCGAAGTAATAAACCGTGGTTTTAATGATCACTTTTCAAAACCCTTCCGTACTACTGAATTGATTGATAAAATTAAAAAAATTCGAAAGAAAACAATCTAGACTTATTTACCAATTTTTTAAAAGTAATTACTAACTATTAAAACTCTGAATGGCTTCATCAAGATTGTCATAGATATTTATTTTCTTAGATATTTTGGTTATATCTAAAACTCGCTTAACATCTATTTTTGGACTAAGAATTCGTAGAACACCTTTTTTTTCTACAACCTGCTTATAGCTATCAAATATAGCTCCTAGCCCTGAAGAATCTACATAATTTACATTTTTTAAATCTAGTACAACATTAATATTGTTTAATGCCAGTTGCTCTTCAACAGCTTCTGTTAAAATATAATTATTATCAACATCTAACTCAATTTCACCTGAAACATGATCCCCAGTTTTCGTCGCACCCAATGTGATAATCATTACATTACTTCTTTTTTCTTTTTGAATTTCCAAGTGAAAATACCTCCTTCACAATATTACATATTTAGATTCATTTATAATTATACTATAATTATACCTTGCGCTTTGTCAATAAAGATTTGATTTTAACACAACCGTAATGGCTGTTACATCTCAATTCGCAAAATATCCAAAACCCGCTTAACATGATCACTCGGGTTCATAATTTTAAACATACCGCCTCGTTCAATCACGCTCTTATAACTTGTTAAAATAGTACTAAACCCCGATGAGTCGACATATTTTATATTTTTTAACTCCAACATAAAGTTAACATGCCCTTTAGCTAACTCCTCATTAACTACTTTTAAAATTATATCATGATTATCAATGTCAAGTTCTGTTTCGCCAAACACTTCTTCTCCATCTATGCTTGATCCGAATTTAATAAAAACAAAATCTTTGATTTCTTTTTGAATTTCCAATCATTTCACCTCCCTTTAATTCTTTTTATTATAACGATCGTTAAATCATCATGCATTAATTCGTTTTTAGAAAAAATAAATACATTTTCAGTTATTTTTTCAACTAATTCTGCTGCACTCAAATGTTTGTGTTTTCTAACTAAATCCTTTAACCTCTCATCCCCATAGGAATCTTTTATAGTATTTCTTGCTTCAGTAACCCCGTCGGTAAATAGGATTGCAATATCTCCTACCTCCATGGTAATAACCTCTTTATCATAAATACTACCAGAAAAAGCACCTAATGGTAATCCTCCTTCTTCTAAAGTCCTAAAAGCATCCTCTTTTTCACTGTAATATAATGGATTCTCATGACCGGCATTTGTATAAATAAACGTTTTATCTTTATCATTCAACAAAGCATATACACTCGGAATATAGTTCTTTACACTCTTATTTTTGTATAGGTTTTCGTTTATTCTCATGAAGGTTTCATCCGGACTGTCTTTTTCAAAAACAGATGACTGCATTATCCCTTTAAAGAAAGCCATAATAAGTGCGGCTGGAATACCCTTCCCTACAATATCAGTAAGCGTAATACCAATAAGTGATTCCTCCAATGGGAAAAAATCATAGTAGTCTCCGCCAATTACTCGAGCAGGTATTGAATCAGCTGCAATATCAAAATGCTTTAAGTTCGGTGTCATTTTCGCTTGTAAGCCAACCTGAATGTCGTGGGCAACAGTAAGTTCTTTCTGCGTAATCTGTTCTTTAATTGTCTGATCATAAAGTCGCTTATTATCAATAGCAGCAGCAGCTAATGATACGATTGTTTCAAGCAATGAGATCTCATTCTCAGTAAATTTTTCTTTAACGAAATGCTTACGAATAATTCCTAAGTACCCGATTACATTTTCTCTAACTATTAATGGAATGAATAATATTTCTGGCAAAATGATATCCACAAGGTCTGCATTACCTGTTTTATAGATTTTAACTGAATCCAGTTTAATTATTTGCATTTCTTCCTGAACATAATCAAGCAAATTTCCTTTAGTTTCCAAGGTAATACTCTTTAAGTTTTCGGGGAAATCTGCTTCAAATTGGCTTATATAGGCACCTTCTTCATCTTTTCGATAATGCCAACTGGATCTAATTTCTAAAAGATCGTCCTCAATTAATGCAATGAAGCCCATTTCCGCTTTTGCATGTTTTAATACAATATCACCCAGAATTGAAAACATATCCTCCATATTGATAACAGAATAAATCATTTCTCTAGCTTCATTTAAAATTTGAATTTTTTTCTGAATTAATTCCTGATGTTTCTTAGTAATAATAAAATATCGTTCCTGAAATAACCATGATAACAAAACATAGTATTCTTTGTTGTTTAGCACTGGCTCATCGGAATAAACCATCATAACAGCATGAAGTTTGTTTTCTAGTGCCATAGGGAATATCTGTAAGTTATCAATTACAAAGGGTCTCAAATTCTGATTTTGTTCCCGCTTTGTTTCCTCGACAAAAATAGTAAGTCGTCTACATTGGAAAGGTAACAACGCCTTATTCTCAATATAGGCGATTAAATCTGTTTTCTTTTTATTTAATTCCTCAACGGGAAATTCGCTGGTTCCATAAAGAATACCATCACCAACATTGTTAATGGTTATAAACGCAACCAGTGGAGTTAATAGTCCTTCTTTTTTTAAAAAATAAAGTGCATTACTGGATAAATCCTCTTCGCTTTTTAAATTATCGAACTCTTTTCTTATAGTAATAATACTTTTTATTTTTTCTTCACTCATATTTTTCTACGCATATTTCCCTTGAATTGAGGACTAAACCCCTCTTTAAAACCTAATCCCTAGTATTATTTTACATCAATATATCATTAACAGGAATAGGTATATCGATTTCCAAATTTGTATTATTATTTAATTCTGCTAATTGATAATTTATATCTACTTTACTATAGTTTCCCATATCTCACTCCTTCATCATTTTTTATCACTTAGATCAACAGAGAACTTTTTATTTAATAATTTTCTAATTACAGTTATAATATACCCGATATTTAAGAATCTAAACTTAATTAAAAGGAGCCAACAATGAGCAAAGACATTTATTTATTTACATCTGAAAGCGTTTCAGAGGGTCATCCAGATAAAATGGCAGACCAAATTAGCGACGCTATTCTTGATGCATTGCTTGAACAAGATCCTAATTCAAGAGTTGCTTGTGAAACAATGATAAAAACTGGACTAGTTATTGTTTCAGGAGAAATTACAACAAACGCTGTTGTTAATTACGAACAAATTGTGAGAGATACCATTAAAGAAATTGATTATTCTCATACAGATGACGGGTTTGATTATAAAACATGCGGTGTTATCACATCAATTGGGAAACAATCCGTGGATATTTCTCAAGGAGTAACTGAAGGAGCAGGTCTCTTCACAGAGCAAGGCGCCGGTGACCAAGGGATTATGTTTGGATATGCCACCAACGAAACAGAAAACTACATGCCTTTAGCAATTGAACTATCTCATAAACTACTTGAAAAACTTGCTGAATTAAGAAAAGATGGAACACTCCCCTATGTAAAACCAGACAGCAAATCACAAGTAACAGTTGCATATGAAAATGGACAACCAAAATATGTAGACGCCGTTGTTGTTTCAACACAACACAGCGAAGATGTCGAATATGCCACATTGAGAAAAGATATTATTGAAAAAGTAATTTTTACAACAATCCCAGCAAATTTGAGAAAAAATCTTAAAGATGAGAAAATATACATCAATCCAACAGGTCGTTTTGTCATCGGTGGGCCAATGGGCGACTGCGGACTAACCGGACGTAAAATTATTGTTGATACGTATGGAGGAATGAGTCGTCATGGTGGCGGTGCATTCAGCGGTAAAGATCCTTCCAAGGTAGATCGGTCTGCTGCTTATGCGGCAAGATACATTGCAAAAAATATTGTAGCAGCAGGGCTAGCATCAAAATGCGAAGTACAGCTTTCTTATGCTATTGGGGTTGCAGAACCTATTTCAATTTATCTAGAAACTTTCGGAACTGAGAAAATTGATCATGATGATATTGTTAAACTTATTTACAAGCATTTTCCATTAAAACCTAAAGCAATCATCGACACACTACAATTAAAACGGCCTATATATAAGAAAACGGCCTCTTATGGCCATTTTGGTCGAGACATTTTTCCTTGGGAAAAGCTGGATAAAGTAGACGTGTTAAAAAAAGAGGCAAAAAAATAAATATCGGATTTATTAGCCTTGGTTGTGCTAAAAATTTAACAGATACGGAAACCATGATGGGACAAGCGGTAAAAAAACACCGTCTTGTCAACAACATGGACGATGCTGATATCATGGTAGTAAACTCCTGCAGCTTTATTGACAAGTCCAGGCAGGAAACTATTGATACCCTAAGTGAGCTTAAGGCATGGAAAAAACCCAATAAATATATTATTCTTACCGGATGTTATGTTGAAGAACAAAAGGAAGCAGTTCAGGAAAAATATCCATTTATTGACGGAGTCTTAAATACTGGGGCTCTCACTAAAATTAATGAGCTAATCCGAAATATCCAAAAAGGGTTAAAAACCAATTATTATTATGAGCCTCAAGAATTTAACTTTAATGGAAACGATGAACGAGTTCTTTCAACACCTTCACACTATGCCTATTTAAAAATTGGAGAAGGATGTAGCAACCACTGTTCCTTCTGTTCAATTCCACTATTAAGAGGTCCAGCAATTTATAAGTCAAAAGAAAACATCTTAGCAGAAGCAAGAAAACTTTCAGAAAATGGTGTAAAGGAATTGATTTTAATTGCACAAGACGTAACCGACTACCACTGGGGAAAGGATTACAGTTTAAGTTCATTGCTAAAAGATTTAGAAATAATCGACAACTTATTATGGATTCGATTGCTATATTGTTACCCTGATAAAATTGATAAGGAATTGATTGAAACTATTAAAGCATCTAAAAAAATTGTTAAATATATTGACATGCCAATTCAACATATAAATGATACAATATTAAAATATATGAACAGAAAAAGCTCTAAAAATATGATTATTGACACAATTCATTCTTTAAGAAAGGCAATACCTGATATAAAACTCAGATCAACTGTTATGGTTGGCTTTCCTAAAGAAACAGATGAACAATTTAACGAGCTGTTCAGTTTTATTGACCAAACTAAGTTTGATCAATTAGGTGTTTTTACTTATTCAAAAGAGATAAATACAGCGTCATCTTCCATGAGGGGTCATGTTGATGATACTGTGAAACAAAAAAGGCTTGAAAAAATAATGTCAAATCAACAAGTAATAAGTAAAAAGTTAAACCAGCAATACATAGGGCAATCTTTATCCGTAATGATCGACAACAAAAGTGGTGGACGTCGCTATTTTGACGCACCAGATATTGATGGATTCGTTTATGTAGAAAACATCAAAAAAAATGATATCGGTCAAATAAAGAAGGTAAAAATAAAAAAAGCCCTAGAGTACGATCTCATTGGGGTTATGGATTGAATTTAGCCAATTGGCTGACTGTTTTACGAATAGCTCTTGTTCCCCTCATCATTACCCTATTAACCATACCCGGAATAATACCAAATCAACCTATTTTTAATTTTGGAATATTTTCATTAATTTTTATCACAGATTTCTTAGACGGCTACATTGCTAGAAAACAAAATACCGTCACAGATTTAGGGAAATTTTTAGATCCTTTAGCTGATAAAATACTGGTAATCAGTATTTTGCTACTTTTTGTTGAAAAACAACTAATACCTTTTTATTTAGTAGCCATTATTTTATTTAGAGAATTTGCGGTGCAAGGCTTACGATTAATCGCAGCATCTAAACAAACAATAATCCAAGCAGATATATTCGGAAAAGCAAAAACCGTATGGCAATATATTACACTATCCTGGATGATACTTGGGTTCCCTTATTATATGTGGTTAGTATATGTCATGGTTGGGATTACCCTCTTTTCAGGACTCAATTATTTTATTGTGAATCGAATTGTTTTTAAGGATACCGGAGGAAGTTTGAATGGCTGATTTTAAAGATATTCTCCTTCAGAAAGAAATTAACAACCTGGATGTCGTACCAATGAAAGTTGTCGATTTATTAGCGGAAAAAAAGTTAACACTATCTGTTGCCGAATCGATAACCGGTGGAGATATCTGTGCAAATCTAGTGAAAATTCCCGGCGTATCCAAACAATTTATCGGCGGAATAATTGCATATAGCAATCTCGTTAAAGTAAATGAATGCAACGTCCTTCCTAAAACAATTCAATTGTATGGTGCAGTAAGTTCGCAGGTGTCATTAGAAATGGCGTTGGGAATTCAAAAGAAATTTCATACCAACGTTTCTCTGGCTACAACCGGTTTTGCCGGGCCTAAAATTGACAATGAAAAAGTGGGATTAGTCTATATATCAATTGTTATTAATAAAGTAGATTATACAAAACAATTTATTTTTAAAGGTGATCGGAATGAGATTATTACTCAAACAACCTTTAATGCATTTGAATTATTACGTTATTACATATCAAGATAAAAGGAGGAAAAACATGGCAAAGAACACAACATCTGGAACAAACGCAATAGAACTTGCAATTAATCAGATAGAAAAAGATTTTGGAAAAGGCGCAATTATGAAAATGGGAGATTCCCTAAAACTGAATTTGGAGGTTATCTCTACAGGTTCAATTTTACTGGATTCGGCCCTTGGTGTCGGAGGTTTACCAAAAGGTAGAATTGTTGAAATCTTTGGACCAGAGAGTTCAGGTAAAACAACAGTGTCTCTACATATAGTAGCTGAAGCACAAAAAAAGGGGGGAGTTTGTGCCTTTATAGATGCAGAACATGCCCTAGATCCTAAATACGCTAGCAATATCGGTGTTGATACCAAAGAATTGCTAATTTCTCAACCTGACCACGGTGAGCAAGCACTTGAAATTACGGAAACACTTGTTCGAAGCGGTGCTGTCGATGTAATTGTTGTTGATTCAGTTGCAGCTCTCGTTCCTAAAGCAGAATTAGAAGGGGATATGGGTGATTCTCATATTGGATTACAAGCAAGACTGATGTCTCAAGCATTAAGAAAATTAACAGCTGTCGTCAGTAAATCATCCACTATTGTTATTTTTGTAAATCAACTACGTGAAAAGGTTGGTGTTATGTTTGGAAATCCGGAAGTAACTCCAGGAGGAAAAGCATTAAAATTTTATGCATCCATTCGATTAGATGTCAGGAAAAAAGAAAGCATTAAAAAAGGAGAAGATATTATTGGAACTCTAACAAAGGTTAAAGTTGTAAAAAATAAAGTAGCTCCTCCCTTTAAAGAAGCAATCATCGAAATAATTTATGGAAAAGGAATTTCTAAGGTCGGAGAAATTTTATCCTTATCTGTAGATAATAATTTAATTGAAAAATTCGGATCATGGTATAGTTATAATAGTGAAAAAATTGGACAAGGAAAAGATAATGCGATTGTGTTTCTTGAGAATAATCCTGAAATTATGTCCAAACTAGAATCCCAATTAGTGGAAATTTATTCAATAAAAAAAATATAAAATAGTATTATAGAGGAGGTTTTATTATGCTGTATATAGTTATTGCCATAGTTATTTTATTACTAGCTTTTGGTTACTTTTTATTTATAAAAAATCACGCTCTTGCAAAGAAAGAGAATGAAACGAATCAAAAAATAAACAGATTATTGAAAGAAGCAGAAAGAAAAGCAGAAGATGTCAGAAGAGAATCGATGCTTCAAGCAAAAGAAGAAATGTTAAAAATTCGTAATGATATGGAAAATGAATTAAAGGAACGTAGAGATACAATCGTTAATCAAGAAAACAGATTACTTCAAAAAGAAGAACATTTAGAAACGAGAGAAGCTAATTTGGAATTAAAGATATCTGATGTTGAAAAAAAGAATGAGTATTTAAGCAAACAACAATTAGAATTAGAATCCATTTACCAGCAACAAATTGAGAGTCTTGAGAAAGTAGCATTACTCAATCAAGAAGATGCAAAAAAAATGTTACTCGATAATTTAGAAAGAGAAGTTAAATACGAAGCTGCTAAAATGATTAAAGAAACTGAGGAATTAGCTCAGAAGACATCCCTTAAGAAGGCACGTGAAATTATTGCGACAGCCGTTCAACGGTGCGCAGTAGATAATGTTGTAGAAATAACTACCTCTGTTGTTGCTCTTCCGAATGATGAAATGAAAGGTCGTATTATTGGACGAGAAGGACGAAATATTCGAGCGTTTGAAACATTAACCGGCATAGATTTAATCATTGATGACACTCCAGAAACGGTTGTTTTATCTGGATTTGATCCTATTCGAAGAGAAATCGCTAGAAAAACCCTTGGAAAATTAGTTCAAGACGGACGTATCCATCCAACTCGAATAGAAGAAGTTTATGAGCAAGCTAAGAAAGAACTGGAAGCAACCATTATTGAAATTGGTGAACAAACAGCATTAGACACAGATGTCCAAAACCTATCACAAAACATTATCTATCTCTTAGGCCGATTAAACTTTAGAACCAGCTATGGTCAAAATGTATTGCAGCATAGTATTGAAGTTGCACACATTGCATCGCTAATGGCTCAGGAATTGAATGTAAATGTCCGCTTAGCACGACGAGCAGGATTACTTCATGATATTGGAAAAGCGATCGATTTTGAAAAAGAAGGAACTCACGCTGCTCTTGGAGCAGAGTTTGCAAACCGAAATGGTGAGAATGAAGAAGTGGTTCATGCAATACTTGCCCACCATGAAGAAATTAAACCACAAACGATTGAATCCATTATTGTTGCCGCAGCTGATGCGATATCTGCATCACGACCTGGTGCAAGACGTGAATCAATCGAAGCATACATTAAACGACTTGAAACGTTAGAAAATCTGGCTGTTTCATTTAATGGTGTTGAGAAAGCTTTTGCAATACAATCTGGAAGAGAAATTCGAGTAATGGTTAAACCGGATATCATAAATGACAAACTGTCATCTAAACTTGCAAGAGATATCGTTAAGAAGATTGAAAGCGAACTTGAATATCCTGGAACCATAAAAGTAACAGTTATTCGTGAAACACGAGTTCAAGATGTTGCTAAATAAATTGTTAATCGCAATTTTAAGGGATTAAATGTTAAAAGTATTATTTTTTGGTGATATTGTTGGGAAGCTTGGTCGTGAGTGTTTTTTTGATATTTTACCGGAATTGAAAAAAAAACACTCGCCTGATCTTATTATTGTAAATGGTGAGAATTCTGCGAATGGTAGAGGAATTACCGCCAAGATATACCGATCATATTTAAGTGCCGGAGTAACATGTATTACTTCCGGCAACCACATCTTTGATAATAAAGAGATCTTAAACAACATGGGGTCTCTTAATGCTCTTATCAGACCATTAAATTACCCAAAAAATACTCCGGGAAATTATATTTTTAAAACAACGATCAATGGAACCAATATCGCAATACTTAATTTACTTGGACAGGTGTTTATGCCACCAATTGATAATCCCTTTAATACATTTGAAGAAGTATTAAACAAGGAACTAAAAGACTCGCAGATTATTATTGTGGATATTCACGCAGAAGCTACTTCGGAGAAGAAAGCATTCGCTTATTATTTTAGTAAACGAATATCGGCTGTGATTGGTACTCATACTCATATTCAAACAAACGATACTGAAATAATCGATAACCACACAGCCTACATTACAGACGTTGGAATGCTTGGTGCAAAAAATTCAATATTAGGTATGGAAAAAGAATCAATTATTCAACGATTTATCTCGAACATGCCAGAAAGAATTTCTCCTTTAGACATTGATTCAGAAGCAATTATAAACTATGTAGATATGGAATTTGAACCATCTGGAAAAGCAAAATCAATTAATGCACATAAAATTATAAGTTAAAATGAATCTGGTTTATCTTGATTGCGTAACTTTTATCTGAAACACCTAATTCTCCACTAAATTTTTTAAATCCTCCAAGTTTCATAACTAAATCCTGGTTTTTCTTAGTATCTAGTTTAATAACATCACCAATTTTTATCTCAATTAAGTCTTCAACGGTTACAGTTGTTCGTCCTAGCTCTGCCGATAAATCAATCTTAGCCATGCTTAAATTATTCTGCATTTCCTCTGTTTTTTTAACAAACTGGTGTTGCATTCTCACAAACTGACTTTGCAATAATTGATTCATCACATGTTCTAATGCAATGTATGGAATGCAATAAGTAAAAATACCAACTCCGTCACCAATTGACACCTCAAATACCATTTTTAGAACAATATCATTGGGCTGAACTAAGTGAATGACCCTTGGATTATTTTCAACAGTAATAATCCGCGGAAGATCTTTCATTATATCTCCCCAGCTTTCTTTCTGGTGGTGAAATAACTTATCTAATATATTTCTTAGAATCACCATTTCAATCTCTGTGGGCTCTGTTCGATCTGTATTGACACTGTAACCTTCTCCTCCTAGAATTTTTTCAACCAGAAGCAATGCGATGTTTACATCCAAACTAAGAATAGCTTGGTCATCAATAAACGAAATTATATAATACAAGGAACTCTCGTTAGAATCTTCAATGTATTCCGAATAGGTATGTTGCTCAATATAAGTTAAATGGATTTTAACATCCTGACGCAAATATACTGATAATGACGCACTAAATAATCGCGCCATATTATCATGAAATCCTTTTAGAATTCTTAATAAATCTTTAGAAAACTTGTTAGGTCTCCTAAAATCATATTTTGTTACATGCTGAAATTCTTCAACATAGGTTGGCTTACTTGAATGGTGGGTAGAATCATCATTAGCTACATCATCCGCTTCATCTAAGACACCCATTAAAAGGGCATTAATCTCCTCTTGTGAAAGAATATTACTCATTTACTGCTGTCCTCATCACTAAAAATTGCGCCATTAGCTTCATCCTGCATCTCATCCATTATTTTGACCATTAATTCTTCCATACAGCTATTTTTCAGGCCTAATATTTCAAAAGATGCTTCGTTTAATTCATAACTTAGCCCATCATATCCAAGGCCAATTCCCATCATTTCAACAATAACATCCGATAAATGAACCATATGAACCGATTTGTTATTGGGACTAGCATCTGAAGGATGATGATGAAACCGAATAGTCTCAACAATCTCATCGGATAAGTTCCATTTTTCAGCTACTTTTGACCCAATCTCCCCATGATTAAACCCAAGAACCTGTTCCTCAGCCTCCAAAAAAGTAATACTCCCCTTACTGAATAATCGAATAACATTTATAAATTTGTCTTTCGCTTGTTCATCTAATACGAGCTTACCCACATCATGTAACAAACCCATAACATAAACTTCCTCTGGATTAGGATGACCTGCTTTATTTGCAATTATTCTCGCACCAACAGCAACAGCATAGCTATGTTTAAAAATAGCACCTTTTTCAAGTGCATAGCTTACAATACCCTTTTTAAACATTGGATAGGTTGATACAGTCAGTGCCATATTCTTAATCGTATTATAACCTAAGCAAACAACAGCATGGGAAATTGTTTTTATTTGTCTTGAAAATCCATAATATGATGAATTTGCAAGTTTCAATACACGCGAGACCATTGCTTGGTCCTTCTCAAGATTATATACGATTTCCTTTAGATCAGAATTTGGGTCCTTTGTTAACTTGATAATAGCGGTAACAGTTGTTGGCAAAGGCATTAAATCTTTTAACCCCGCAACCAACTTATTAAAAAGTTCTTGATTATTTTCGTCTACCATTATGTTCCTTTATTTGTAATAAAACAAATTGTGCTTACTTTTAAAACCTATCTGTCTGGCATTTAATATACTTTCAGTTCCGCCAATAAATAAAACACCATCAGTATTTAATGATTGATAAAACTTTTCATAAAGTTTATCTTTGGCTTCTTCAGTAAAATAAATAACCACATTACGACAACAAATTAAATCATATCCACCCGGGAAAGAATCCTCTAAAAGATTATTTATTGAAAATTTTATTTTCTCTTTATATTTATCTTTAATCCGCCATCTTCCCGAATTAGGACTTTCATCAAAACACTTTTTCAATAAATGGGCACTTACATTTTTTATCTCAATATCTTTAAATTCACCCTCTTTAGCAGCCGCTACAATAGTTTTATCAATATCAGTTGCGACAACCGAATATGACACATGAGGGAAATGCTCACTCATCATAATTGCTAAGGAATAAGCTTCTGCTCCTGTTGAACAACCTGCGCTCCAAATTTTTAGACCTAACTGTTGTCGTTTACGGCTACTTTCAATGATATCAGGGATGACCTTTGTTCTAAGAACCTCAAACTTTTCAGGATTTCTAAAAAATTCTGTAACATTAATAGTAATAAAATCCTTAAATGCCATTAGTACATCTGGATCTCTTTTTATTAAAAGCAAAAAATCATTCAGCGTTTCTTGTTTATGTTTCCCAATAAATGACTTTATTCTTCTTATCATTTGGGCAGACTTATACTGGCTTAAATTC
>Ga0154585_1099_pt2 | contig 15209 bp, 8 predicted proteins | sample RifGroF2_FD_116014 | JGI IMG/M metagenome (GOLD analysis project Ga0154585, IMG submission 116014) | Candidatus Margulisbacteria bacterium GWF2_35_9 | reverse complement strand
TTTGTAACGGAATCATTTACATTAATAGCAGGTATTAACAACTCTCCGGCTTCCATCATTTGATACAAACGGTGAACTCCGGTAGTGGTTTCTTCAGAAACGCCACGTAGTTCTTTTAGCATATTTGACCATTTATTTGGATTTAGTTTTAAGGTATTTTTTAAAAGCTTAAATAATTCCTGCTCATCTTCGGCACTGGTTTTTTTATCTAGTACAGTTGGATTTTTTTCACCCTTTGCTCCTAAGTGAACCACCAACGTTGCGTCTCCACCATCATCAACAATTAGTTGAGGACCGAGGTCTCCAGGAAATGTTAGCGCTTGTTCGGTACACCACCAGAATTCCTCTAGATTTTCGCCTTTCCAAGCAAATACCGGTATTCCTGCTTTTGCGATAGCAGCGGCTGCATGGTCTTGTGTTGAAAATATATTACAACTGGCCCAGCGAACATCTGCACCAAGATCAACCAGAGTTTCAATCAAAACAGCTGTTTGAATGGTCATATGCAAGCTACCCATAATACGAACACCGTTCAGCGGTTTTTCAGCCGTATATTTCTTTCGGATAGACATTAATCCGGGCATTTCATGCTCAGCTACTTCTATTTCTTTTCGTCCCCAATCAGCAAGATTTATGTCTGCGATTTTATAATCCATTTGTAGCTCCTTTTAATAATTTTTTATTTTTGGTATCAGGCTATTATATTACAAGCTTGAATATTTTTTAAGTAAAGATAAGCGTATGTCTAAATCCTGCTTATTTGCGCTAAGTAAAGAATCAGGGCCAAACTCCTGAACAGTAAAAGAAGCAGTGATGGTTCCAATAAACAGTGCTTCTTTAAGAATTTGCCAGTTAAAGTCTTTATCGCTGATAAAACCTAAAAAGCTACCTGCAAAAGAATCTCCTGCTCCAGTTGGATCTTTCACAGAGGCAAGAGGATATGCTCCGATAGTAAAATATTCATCGGCACCTCTACCAAAAATTGCAGCACCAAACTCTCCTTTTTTTAGAATAAGATATTTCAAACTCTTAAAGGTTTTAAAGGCCCAAGAGGCTCCTTTAATTAAGTTGTATTCTCCGGAAAGCATTTTTAGCTCCCCATCATTAATGAATAAAAAATGACTATGATTAATTACATAAATAAGCGATTCTTTTTTAATATTAATCCATAGGTTCATCGTATCCATGGCGATAACTGGGCTTTTTGATTTTGTTATGGCTTCCATTTGAACATCAGGGTCATTATTAGCTAGAAATAAAATCTTTGCATTGGCATTTTTTCCATTGATTAATGGGTGATAATTATCCAATACACCAATTTCAGTATTGATTGTTTGGGCAGAATTGATATTGTCGAGATAACTTCCGGTCCAGTGAAACGTGTTGCCACTTTTAACTTCTAAGTCGGATATATCGATCCCTCGGTTGGAAAGGATGTCAAAGTAATTTTTTGGAAAATCTTTTCCGACGACACCAATCATTGAAGGAGCAGTATAATTGCTGGCTGCAATGGCGGCATAGGTGGCAGAACCACCCAGAATTTTTTCTCTGGTGCCTTCTCTGGATTCTAATGTATCAAATGCAACGGATCCAACGATTGATATACTCATACTGCTATTCTACTAAAGGAAGCTTAATTGTGAAAGTACTACCTTTGGCTTCTTCACTTTCAATAGTTATTTCTCCTTTATGGAGTTCAATAATTTTTTTAACGATGCTAAGACCGAGTCCAGTGCTTTTTTCTCCACCGGTTGGTCGACTGCTTATTTGAGAAAATGGTTGAAACAAGTTTGAAATTTCTTCTTTTGGGATTCCAATACCTTGGTCGGTAATCATAATATGGAAATACTCTTTATCAATTTTTGTTGAAATAATTATCTGTGTTTCCGGATGGGAAAATTTTAAGGCATTAGATATTAAATTATCCATGACTTGTTTTAATCGTCGTTCATCGGCGGGAATGGATATGTCCGTTAGCGTATTAATTTTAATCTCAATATTTTTCTCGGCTGCTTTAATCAAATGGCCTTGAACTGCATTCTCAATAAGAGGTTTAATCGGAATGAGCTGTTTATCGACACTGAAGTTAACATTTAAATTTTGAATTTCAAGGAGGTCTTCAATGAGTTCAAGCGCAAACTGGGTATGTTTTTTTATTTTTCGTATAACCTCTTTTTGATTTTCATTAAGATCAGGAGAGAGTACCCGTATAAATATTTCGGATAGGCCAAGCACAGAAGCTAAAGGGCTCTTTAGGTCATGGATGATCTGATGGAAAACTTCCTCTTTTTGTAATAATCCATTATCCATTAATTAAAAACCCCAATTAAACTCCCCCGAAAAGACGTTATACTTATCGCACTCAATAGGTATGATATAATAATACGCAAAACAACATTAATTGACAACGGTTTACACGATTTATAGAAAAAAATGAAACAATTAGATCAGACAGACATTGACCAACTAAAATATGCAATAATCCAGATAATTAAGCTGAATCTAAGTTTATCTGATGAAAGGTCGGTGTGTCTGGTATCTAAGTCTCCTCGGCGAAGAGAGTGCCTAAAAGAGTTTGTTTCAGAGTTTAATACCGATTTAGTGAGCGAAAAAGAAGAGCTTGTTTTTTTTGAGAAAATGAGTGAAGTCGCCCATTATCTGGCACTTCAAAAACAGAAGCATTTTCTACAAAAAAATATAAATAATGATCGATATGTAATCACGTCAGATACGATTGTGTATTATGAGCCAGAAAAGAAACTATTAGGAAAACCCAGAAATATTAAAGATGCAGAAAATATGCTTCGGTATCATCTGGGAAAACAGCATAAAGTGGCAACGGCTCTTGTGATTACTGACCGATACAGCGGGAAACTGCATTCAGTGGTAGATACAACCGTTGTTCGGTTCAAGCCCTATTCAAGGGATATTGAGTCGGCAATTCAGGATTATTTGATCTTGAATCCGCCACATGGGCCACTAGATAAGGCTGGAGCATATGGTATTCAGGAAGTGCTTATCAAGAAAAATCTAATCGAAGGTATTGAGGGAGATGAATCGACTGTAATTGGTTTCCCAATGATTAAATTTAAGAAGTTGTGGGATGATTTGTTAATCAGATAAAACGTTTGGCTTGTTGCGATAGTAGTTCACGGTTCGTCTGGCGATATTAATTCCTTGTTGTAGTAATATTTTCTGTATCTCAATATCCGGTTTATCTCGATATGCTGGGGTTGAAAACAAGTGCTTCAAAAAAAAGACGGTTTGCTGAGATTTATTTATACTTCGTTGAAACAAATTTCGAAGTAGAAGAGTTTTATTGTTGATAATAATATACTTTTTATTTACGACTCGATTGACGAAAGAATAGGATAAACCGAGTTCCTCGGCGACCTGTTTTTGTGTGACTGGCATTAAGAATTCAAGAGAATTGTAGAGTTCGATATTTTGTAAACTGAAGAAATAGGTGAGAATTTTTTCAAGTATCGATCGTCGTTCCATTAAATCCTTTAGTATTTCCGCATCATTCACAAAGCTGTAATCTTCAAGGAGTTGAATATCAAATAAGTTATTAACGACCATTATTTCGGCACTGGGTATTGTAAATCGAGTTTTGTTAGATGCATACAGTTTGCCAGGTAGCGTATTGTTTAAGTTGTTTCGAATGAAATACAGAGCATCGACAATATCTTCCTCCGGGCGGTCCAGCTCAGTAGCAATCGCAGATATATGACCACCCATAATTTCATTTTCTTTTTGAAGGACATCAAGACAGAGTTGCTTAAAGTCGGTGTCTTCCATTTCAAAATTTTTAACTTGAATAATTAAAAATTCACTGACAGAACGTGCACCAACTCCTTCTGGCTCAAGTGTTTGGAAAACTTTTAGGAGGTCTGTTATCTTTCGGTCTGCCATATCTGGAAACAATTTAAATAACGATTGTTTTGTTTTTTTCCAATCGCTTAGAAGACCAGAGGAGTCCAAATCATTAACAAAATATTCTAGAACTTTTCGTTCGTCGTCCCTTAGGCTAAGCATTTCAATCTGATCTAGTAGCATGGTTTCTAAATTGATTTCAGAAACATAGGCACTATTGGAGTTGAATTGACTTTTGGAAGATTGATTGGCGTATTTTTGATAAAGTTGATAATAGGATTGAGAAAACAGATTAATTTTCTCAAGATAACGACGCGTTACTTTGAATGTTAATCTGGTTCTGGTTTGAAGTCTTGGCATGTTCAGGTTTCGATTTGGTATTCTCTTATTTTGTTGTACAAAGTGGTACGAGTAATCCCCAGTTCTTTTGAAGATTTCATGAGGTTTCCATTATTTTTTCCGATAACAAATTTTATATGAGTCTTTTCAACACTTTTTAAATCCGTATGGTTATGATCTCTAGAAATCGTTTCCGGAACAGTTAAATAGATATCCAAACTATCAATTCCTAAAACAGAGCCTGTTGATTTTAATACAGCTCGTGTAATAACGTTATCCAGTTCTCGTATATTTCCGGGCCAATTATATTTTAACAATAATTGTATGGCATCTTTGTTAAAGGTTTTAATTGTCTTATGAAACTCTTCTGATCGGGTTTTTAAAAAGTATTCTGCCAAAGGCATAATATCGTTAACACGATCACGCAAGGCAGGTAATTGTATCCGATACACGTTAATTCTATAAAAAAGGTCCTCTCTAAACTTTCCTTCTTCTGAGAGGTTTTTCAGGTCTTTATTTGTGGAGCATACGAATTTTACATTAATTTTTCGTTCTTTAACTTCCCCGAGACGGATGACGGTTTTGTCCTGAAGGACTCTTAATAGCTTTGCTTGAAGTTTTGGAGATAGTTCGTTTATTTCATCCAGAAAGAGTATGCCATTATGAGCTAATTCAATTTTACCAGGTTTGTCGTTTGAAGCATCGGTAAACGACCCTTTTTTATACCCGAACATTTCGCTTTCCATTAAATCATCTGGAATCGCTGCGCAGTTTAATGCAATAAACGGGCCATCTTTAAATTGGCTATTCACATGAATGGCACGAGCCATAAGCTCTTTGCCTGTTCCAGTTTCCCCATCAATCAGCACCGTAACATCATTGTCTAGAATGGGTTTCATATCTAAAATAAGTTGGTTGATGGTTTTTGATGACCCAACCATGGATAATATGTTTTGACCGGCTTTTTTCTCCAGATAGCCGATTTCTTCTCTGAGGAACAGTTCATTGGATAACTGATTTTTAGTATAAGTCAGAATATGTTTTAGAATATGTTTAAATTTTGCCACATCGTTGTCGTTGGAATCCGAAAAGGCTTTTTCAGTAGTTATCAGAAGAGATTCCAGATAGTGAATAATATCTTCATTGCAAACATTGCATTCCTGGAGAGAGATAAGAACCTTTAATATATTTGCGATAGAGGAAAACTCTTTGTCTGTGATATCGGCCTTTATATGCTTACTGGCTTCTAAAATACTTTTAACGAGTGCTTGGGATTGTTTGGAAAAAAAATCCTGATCCAGTAGCTCTTTGTTTCGTTTGCCTAGTTCTTCTGCCCATAACTCAAAGAAATCTTTATCTTTTTTTATTAACGAATGTTCCATTATAGATTTATTATAGCATTTTGAACGGAATGCAATAAATAACGAATATAAAATTGATAAAGGCTATTTCCAGAGAAGAATTTTGCCTGTTTTTTTGTATTGTTTTCCATCAGAAGCAGTTAGTTTCATTAGGTAAAGATACACATCGCTAGGCATTATGTTGCCTGCTTCGTTTTTCCCATCCCATATTGCAACACCAGGGTGGCTTCCACTTGTGCCATTGACTCCGTTAATATCAACACTTCTTATCAACTTGCCTTGTAATGTATAGATTTGAACTTTTCCGCTCATGGTAGAACTAAGGGCATAATCAAGCATAACATTATCGCCACTATCTGGATTAAAGGGGTTTGGATAGTTAATACATCCACTAATCCCGGCAGCAGCCGCTTCAATAGAAACAGCCATAATTTGATAATCATTATTTCCTTCAACTAAATCAAGATTTATATCAGCGTTTATTAGTTCGGTACGATTATCAAATGTATCTACCAGATAATACTGCCATTCTTTGTTGGTTTCATCATTATTTATTTGCCATTGTAAAGTTGCTTTTTGAGTGATCGCACTAGGTATTTGGATGTCCCACTTTATAATATTCGAGTTATAGTTTTTAATACTTGTTTTAAGGGTTGTTGTATCATTTATAGCAACAATGTTAATGTTTTGTTCCGGTGCAATTGGCGGAGCGACAATATCTTCATTTTGCAGGTCTGTATCACCGGCTACTAAACGAACACTCCGAACCCAAGCATTATTTTGAATGCTTAGTTTAAGAGAAACAGGTAGCTTAGTTTGTTTGCTGCTAATTTGATTTGGAATAAAGTTATTTGTCATCGGAAAGACAATGGTTACTGGTTCGTTAGCATAAACATAGTATGCTTTCCATGGCTCAATAACGAGATTACTGTCTGACAAATCAGTATTTCCTATGTAGGTGTGAATGCCTTTAAGAATGAGCCCCATTTTGCAAGCTTGATCCACGGAGTAGGTCTCAGAATTTTTAATAACCATCAAATCTTGCCAGTTTGTCGTAGAAAGGGTTGGATTACTGATTAAATTCCATCCTTTTGTTAGACCGATTGACAACGTATTGTTTAATGTATCATCTGGACTATAAAAAACGGAGACATTTTGAGTGCTTAGCAACCATGCGCCATTTCCTTGGTTAATATTACGAGAGATGGTTTTGATGTATGAGTGATGATTTTTGTCACTACTCATTAACTGGTACATATCCATCTGAACTGGTAGCATACCGGCTGGAAGACCAATGAGCTGGGCATGTTTAGTATTGGCAACAATCTCTTTAATGTATAACAGTCCACCTGGGGTAGAGTCTTCCGGTGATACTGGACTATAGGCAGTAGCAAAACCAGTTAAATCATTGGTTTCATTAAAGGCGATTACATGAAAGTATCGAGTAGCCGGTTTGCTTGGGCCATCTGAAACAGATAGTTTAATACGATAAATACCGACCTCATGTGAAGAGGGAGTCCAGATAAATGCCCCATTTGAAAAGCTTGCTCCCGGGGGCAGTCCTTCAAGTGTAATATTTAGTGGGTCGTTATCCGGATCAGTAATCGGAGCCTGAAAAGAAAGTGTTTCACCAGTTTTGACCATTTTTAATCGAATGGGCTCAATAGTGGGTGCACGGTTCACATTTTTAACGGTAATGATAATATTTTTTGTTACAGTATCAATTCCATCAGTTGCAATAAAGGTAATGGGATACTCTCCCTGTTGTGAGAAATTGGGATTCCATTCAAAAATATAATAGGTAGATTGAGGAGTTAGTTTTGCGCCTTCTGGTAATCCATTCGCCTTAAACTGGACGGTTTCGCCATCATCATCTCGAGCATAAGCAAAAAATGAAAGTTTTTGGTTTTCGATAACGATTTGATGTCCAAATTCGCTAAAGTATGGAGGTCGATTAATATTATTAACCTTTAAAGCAAAGGATTTTTCACTAGAAAGGCCAAAAGGATCAACGGCTTTTATTTTAATCTGGTATGATCCTGCCTGAGAAAAGGAGGGTCTAAAGTGAAGATCTTCGTTTGTGATGGAGCAACCAGAAGGGCCACTGACCAACACATATTTTAGAATTTCATTATCTGGATCGATTGCTCTCAGTTTTACCGTTAACATTTGATCTTCATTCACTTCCTGATCGGATATATCATCCAGGACAGGTTCTCTGTTAACATTTAATACGGTAATCTGAACCTGAGATTGGGACGTTTTTCCATTGCTGTCAGTTGCAGTGAAAGTGACAAGATAACTACCGGAATCTTTGTAAGTGGGGGTCCATCGAAAGCCCTGGTTTATAAATGTTGCCCCATTGGGTTTATTAACAATACCATAGGTAAATGAATCACCGTCAGGGTCACTAGCTGTTATTTGAAAACTTAGCAATTGATTCTCATTCACAGAATGAATGGAAGGAGCAAGAATAATTGGTGCCTGATTCACATTAATTACAGTAATGATGACAGTTTTTTCATCATAACCCCCTAGGGCATCTCCAACTTTTATTGTTATAGGATAGGTTCCGGATTGAGTATAGCTTGGTTGCCAATGGAATGTTTTATTGATAAAACTTGCTCCAGCCGGCAATCCGGTAATTTCATAACGAATACTGTTTTGTTCTGTACCACTGGCATTGATCGTAAAACTGAGAACACTATTTTCCAGAACTTCTTTATCTCCAATCAATTCAAGGGTTGGCGCAACATAGACATTTGCAACAGAAACAGTAATCGAAGCCTCTGCTTCCCCACCATTTTTATCTGTGACTTTAAATGTGAGAGGATAACTTCCAGCTTGAGAAAAATTGGGTATCCACGAAAAGACCTGATTGGCAAATGAAGCGCCGGAAGGCCTGCCTATAAGGGAATAGCTTAGCTCTTCTCCGTCGATATCTGTGGCTGATACTTGAAAGGAAAGCACTTGATTTTCGCTAATGATTATATTTTCAAGAGGAGTAATCACTGGTAGTCGATTCACATTGTTAACTACAATTGTTTTTCCGGTTTTTACAATACTGCCATTTGGGTCAGTGGCGCTAACGGTCATGTAATAGTATCCAGCTTGAGTAAAGTTGGGTGTCCAAGAAAATTGTGAGCCGTTAAAAGTGGCTCCTGCTGGTAAGTTAGATATGCTGTAAGTTAAGGGTTCTTTATCTGGGTCGTTAGCAGTAATTGAAAACTGAATTGCTTGGTTTTCATCAATAACGGATGTTGGCAATGGAGTAATAATAGGTGATCGATTTGAATTAATAACCATAATGCTAATTTTCTTAGAATCGGTTCCACCTACTCCGTCGGAAACCCGAGCGGTAATATTATAAGTTCCGGATTGTTGATAATCGGGAGTCCAGTTAAACGAGTGATTTGAAAAAGTTGCGCCTGCCGGTAACCCATCAATTGAATATGTAAGAGTAGCCCCTTCTGTATCGCTAGCACTGAGAGTGAACGTGATTGCTTGATTTTCATTAATTGTTTTATTACCAATTGTTGCCAGTATCGGTAATTGATAGTTGTTCAGTACAGTAAGAATCATCGACTGTTGGCTGGTTCCTCCGGATGGGTCTGCAACAGTAAATGTAAGCGGATATTCTCCAGCTTGTTGATAGGTTGGAGTCCAGCTGAAAAGCTGATTAGAAAAAGAGGCTCCGGCAGGCAACCCGGTCACAAAATAGCTTAACGCATCATTATCAGCATCTGATGCTTGTATGAAAATAGAGAGCGATTGGTTTTCAGTGAGAGTTTTATTTTCTAGTGGATTCATGACTGGCAAGTGATTGACGTTTTTAACAACAACGCTAACTGCTGTTTGAGCGCTTCCACCTTTTCCATCTTGGGCAGTAAAAATAAGATTATAAACTCCGGCTTCTATATAGCTAGGTGTCCAGCTGTATAGTCCATTAGAAAAAGAGGCTCCATCTTGTAGTCCAATGACACTGATCGACACAGTATCACCGTCTGGATCACTGGCGGAAATCTGAAAGCTGATCGTTTCATTTTCATTAATCTCAGGGGCAGTTAGCGGTACAAAAACAGGATATCGATTATAATCTCGAACCGCTATGGTCATATTTTTGATATCTTGTCCGCCGAGAGAGTCGACAACTTTTATAGAAAGAGGATAAACACCGGCTTGGGTATAATCCGGTATCCAGCTGAAATTATTATTTGCAAAGATCGCACATTTGGGTAGCCCGTCTATACTATAAGAGAGGGTTGTTCCTTCCGTTTCGGTGGCACTGGTACTAAACTGCACTAATTCGTTCTCAAGGATTGTTCTGCTTAATACCGGATTTAATTTGGGCGTTTGATAAGAGTTTGCAACATTTAGCTGAATTGTTTTTACAGCAGATCCACCGGTGGCATCTTTTACCGTAAAGGTAAGAGGATAAATTCCAGCCTGAGTATAAGAGGGAGTCCAACTGAAAATTTGATTTGCAAAATTTGCGCCAAGGGGAATGTTGTCTAGTGCATAAGTTAACACCTCACCGTCGGCATCACTGGCACTGATCGGAAAGGATATACGCTGATTTTCTTTGATCATCTGATCCTGAATAGGAGTGATCACCGGTAGTCGATTGATGTTGTGAACTAGAACCGTGACTGTAAGTTGACTGATTCCTCCTGAACTATCAGTCGCACTAAAAACAAGGTTGTAGCTACCAGCTTGCTGATAAGAAGGAGTCCAGGTAAATATCTGATCTTTAAATGTAGCGCCTGGTGGTAGTATCCCAACACTATAACGGATTAGCTCGTTGTCTAGGTCACTGGCTTTAACTTGAAAACGAAGGGCTTCGTTTTCATTGATAGTCTTATTTGGTATGGATTCAATAACCGGTAGACGATTCTCATTCACAACAGTGATGATAATCGTTTCGGATGATTTTCCGCCCATATTATCCGAAACGGTGAAGGTAATCGAATACGTTCCAGCTTGTTGATTGGTGGGAATCCAAGTAAAAATCTGATCAGCAAATATCGCTCCAGCAGGAAGCATGGAAGTGCTGTATGTGACTGATCCAGATTCAGTTTCGGTTGATTGAACTTTAAAACTCAGCGATTGATTTTCGTTAATGGTTTTATTTCCAATAGGCGCTAGAACAGGGACTGTATAGACGTTTTTAACGATAATATTAAAAGCAGCCTGAGTCGTGCCGCTATGGCCATCATTTACTTCCACAACGATTGGATAGGTTCCTGCCTGCTGATAAGTAGGCCTCCAATGAATTGTCTGGTTAGTAAGGCTTGCTCCAGCTGGACCACTAAAGAGTTTATAACTTAATGTATTGTTATCTGGGTCTGTTGCACTTAACGGGACGCTGAGCATTTGATTCTCATTGACAGAGTAGTCTTTAATATTTGTAAAGGTGGGTAGACGATTCACATCGATCACTTGTAGAGTAACGTTTGTTTGAGCAACTTCACCGCTGGAATCGCTTGCAATAAATGTAACGGTATAGCTACCGGCCATTGTATAATCAGGCGTCCAGCTGAATACTTCATTCTTAAAACTTGCATTTTTTGGCAGATTATTTACGCTGTATTGGATAATCTCACCATCAGGATCATTGGCATGAACATTGAAACTAAGCAGTTGATTTTCTAAAATAGTTTGATTGGATATTGCGTCAATAACAGGTAATCGGTTGATATTGGTAACGGTTATTTGAATTGTTTGGACGTCTGTTCCTCCCAATTCGTCGGAGACAGAAGCGCTTAGAGCGTATGTGCCGGATTGCTGGTAAGTGGGTGTCCAATTAAATTCTTGATTTTCAAATGATGCTCCTTCCGGGAGGAGAGTTAACGTATAGCGGAGAGGAGATTCTTCTGTCTGGGGAGCACATACTTGAAAACGGATATTTTGGTTCTCGTTAATTGTTTTGTTCCCGATAGTTAAAAGCACTGGGGGTTGATAAATATTATTAACGAGTAAATTAAAGCTCTCTGACACCTGACCTCCTTGTCCATCGTTTATGATAAGAGTGACAGGATAAGTACCGGCTTGCTGATATGTGGGTGTCCAGGTAAATTCTCTGTTAATTAAGGATGCTCCGTTTGGGATTCCATTCAGAAAATAACTAAGAGGATCACCATCTTCATCAGTCGCACTAATAGTAAAGGAGAGTGCTAAGTTTTCGTTAGTAATTTTATCTTCAATCGGTACAAGTGTTGGGATTCGATTCATGTTTTTAACAACGATAGAAACAGCTTTTTGGGTTTGTGCTCCAAAAGAATCTGTTAATATGAACCGTAAGTTATAGGTACCGGATTGTTGGTAGGTGGGTGTCCAAGCAAACACATTGTTTATAAATGTCGCACCAGTGGGTAATCCACTACATTCCAAAGAAACTTCATCATCGTCTGGATCAGAAGCATCAATTTGTAACACAATCGTTTTGTTTTCTCCGGTATCAATATTCATGGGGATGAAGCCGAGAACAGGAGCCCGATTGACGTTAAGTATTTCAAGGTTGACCACGGTTGAAGCTTGTTCACCAAGTCCATCAGTAACAACAAAGGTTATCGGATAGGTACCGGATTGAGTGTAGTTCGGTTCCCAGGAAAAAGAGCCCTCATGAAAATTTGATCCAAGAGGTAATCCGATAGCGCTAAACGTTAATTTACCTGACTCAGTATTATCTGCAAAAAGACCGATTGATACGGCGGTCATTTCATTGGCAGTTGTTTTTCCGAAGACTCTTAATACTGGTGCTTGGTATACATTGGCAACTGTAAGAACAACTGTTTTTTCATCAAAATTTCCAAGTTGATCAATTGCTTTGAATCGAAGGGTATATGATCCTGCTTGTGTATAACTAGGCGTCCAGCTGAATGTCTGATTACTGAAAGAGGCTCCGCTTGGTAAATTAACAGCTTCAACGCTTACGTTTGAGAGAGCGTTGTTAACTAACTCTATTTTAAAAGTGATTGTTTGATTTTCAGCGGTAGATTGGTTATTAATAGTAACTAGTATTGGAGGTTCAATTTTTTCCCATGGAGGAGTGACTTTGCTATTTGTTAATGCAGCATAGGCATTTATGATGCCGGCTCCTTGATATTTTGCTGGAATGGAGGATGTATAAGTTGAGCTTTCTTTGATTGTTTTAATCACTTCCTCAACGGTTAAATAGGGTTTGTTTGCAAGAATGAGTGCCGCTAATCCAGCTACATGAGGAGCTGCCATAGATGTTCCGCTAAGGGTTTGATAACCGGAAGTCATTGAAGCGTTTCCAGGACGAAGCGACATAATATTATATCCGGGAGCAGCAACATCAATTCCATCACCAAAGTTACTAAAGGAAGCATAGGTATAGTTCTGGTCAGAAATTTTTCGATAAGCTGCAACAGCAATACTGCCTTCGATATTAGCCGGTAGATGATACTTTACATCGTCATAGCTATTACCAGCGGCATTAACAACTACACAGCCCATTGCCTGCGCATCGTTGATTATGGCTTCAAGGAAGGTAGATGTTCCATTCCCACCCCAGGAATTATTAATAACATCTGCTCCATTTTCTACAGCATAAACAATAGAGGCTCCTAATCCACTGAGACTGCCACTACCGGAAGAACTAAGCCCTTTAACCGCCATGATTTTTGATCTGGAAGCCACCCCGATAATTCCTTTTTTATTATTACCTTTTGCAGCAATTGTTCCGGCAACATGGGTGCCATGATAATGGTCATCAAATGGATCGCCGTCCCTATTTACAAAGTCATAACCGTAGTAATCGTCAACATAGCCATTGTTATCATCGTCGATTCCATTATTGGGTAATTCAAAAGTATTAACCCACATGTTTTCAGCAATATCTTCGTGTCGATAGTCAACGCCGGTATCAACAACGGCAACAACGATGCCGAGTCCAAATGAAAGGTTCGAGTTATTCCAAGCTGCTTCCAGATTGCTGGCTTGAAGACCCCAAAGGTCTTCGTAATATGAAGAAATGGATCCCTTTGACCAAGTTCCGTTTTGATCAGGATCGAGATACTTATCATTTGGCAACACATTAATAGATAACAGAAGATCTTCTTCTATTGATTCTACGAGCGCATTATTGCTATATGCAGAAATAACGGTTTTGGCTGAAAACTCTTTGGGAACCTCAATTATGTAATAGTTCTCAAGCAGAAGTTCCTTGGGATTTTTACTTGCTCGAGCCGCTCGTGCTGGAAATTTATTCTTAATGGATTGTCTGGAGATGGCACTTGAAGTCATGGTTCCATTGCTAAAAGATTTTTTATTAAACACGGGTCGTGGTTCAGATGCATTAAACTTTGTTTGAAGACCAGCAAGCTGCACGCCCTGGCTGTTTGTAAAAGCAGAAGACTTGCTAACAGTATAGCTTGATTTATATTTAATAATATATTTTTTGGCAGTTTTTGGCGTTGTTTTTGGTTGAGACAGGGAGTTGGGAGCTGTTGAAGATGCAAATAGATTGTTTTCTCCAAGCCCACTCAACATGGCAGGTGCTTTTAGCTCCACAATAGTGTTACTTGTTACCGGACCGGAATAAAAGAGGGATGCCCCAAATAATAAAGCAGAGAGTAATATTTCCATCAGTAAGAAAGGTGTCCTTTCATTATAGGGTTATTCCAAGACCAAAACGGTGAACAGCCCCAAGTTCCGGATCGGAGAACATATAATCAATAGAGAGCAAGTCCATCTTAAGGGATATTCCTAAAAAATATTTTTCAAAATAACCGTTCATTCCTCCTTTTAGGGATACGAAAGGTAATCCGGTGAATACAAAACCATAGTTGGTATAGGTGTGTTCACTTAACCAGTCGTAAATTAAATCCATAGAGGCTTTAATCCCAAAGAACTCTTGCTCCAAGCCGAGTCGGTATTTTGGGTAAAGTTCATTGGTACCATTAACGACAACGATATTTTCTCCAACCAGCCCAATATGTGTGCCAGTAAAAAGCAGTATTTTGCAGGCGATATCGATACTTTGGTAATTCTTTTCAGCTAATGCTTTTTGTGTAAACACTTTATAAGAAGACCCAATGCTTAACCCAGGTATTAATTGATAACCAAGACCAAGAACATACGCGTCATTTCGATAATTAAATGGGGCGCCAAGGCTTTGTCCAACGTTTCCTCGGTAATCGAGGGCATTAACCTGTAATCCAAGATAAGCAATCCCAAAAGCGAGATTTTTTGAAAGATTCATGTTAAACATACCAGTAATAGTGCTCAAGTCTTCAATATAGCTACTATAACTTAAATACAACTGGCTACTACGGAGATTAACCAGATTTGCTGGGTTCCAGTAAATAGAGGAATTACTGGCTGGATTTGCTGTATAGGCACCACCCACTTGCATGCCGTCTAGGCCAAGGCCTTGGTCAAGAATGACGCTTGCCATGCTTGACGTTGAGAAAGAAAAAATTAGTATTAAAATGAGCTGTTTCATCGGATAATTGGGCCCCCACCCAAGTATTTGTTTACATGAAGCATACAGCTTTTATATTCCCATTATTGTTAAATATAAACATGATCTTTGCCTGTTATAACTGGGGAAACAGGCTTTTAAGTGACCTCGTAATAGAGTTAAATAAAAAAGCATACACTAGTGAT
>Ga0154585_1073_pt1 | contig 15259 bp, 16 predicted proteins | sample RifGroF2_FD_116014 | JGI IMG/M metagenome (GOLD analysis project Ga0154585, IMG submission 116014) | Candidatus Margulisbacteria bacterium GWF2_35_9 | reverse complement strand
CAAAGATGTTACCTCGGTGAGACTAATAGATACTTTGTCTATCTACCCCTCACAAGTAATCGCCAGCTTCGCTTGGCGCACATATGTTAATTGTAACATTCGCATAATATTTATGCATTTATATTTTTTTAAAGAAATGGACATAAAATGGATAAAGATAAGTGTACTCTTCAATCAATTTATTGTATTTAAATATATGTTGGTTTAAGTCTTTTTCTTCTCCCCAGAAAATGCCTCCTGGCTTAAGTAATCTAATTATTTCATCAGCATATTTTTTTTGATTTTCATCAGATACAAAATAGGGATTATGTGTCGCAACGTAAGCAGATACAACTAAATCTGCACAATTATCTGGCAAATCAGTTTCTAAAATGTTAGAAATTATTTTTTTTGCATTATATCTTAAGGGCAGGTCGACAAAAGAGGGGAAACAATCTACAGCAATTATTTGGGGTGAACATGCTGACAATTCCCTAACAATCTTCGACCCCATTCCAGCCCCTAGGTCAATAATGCAACTATTATTGTTCATTATTTTAAAAAAGTCATCAGATTTCAATATACTAGCGTATAATTGATCTAAATACGATTTTCCTCCAAGATCAAGTTCATGGGCGTGATTACTTCTCCATAGTTGTTCATAGCTATTAACAATTTGATTAAAAGTCGTTGAATCTTTCATAATGGATTATCGATTATTCTTTGTTCACTTGATAATATTCATAAATTAAGTAATCTATATATTATAATAACATGTATGAAAAGGTAATAATATGAAAATACTGATAGTCGATGATGATCCAATTGTCAGAGAAATTCTGAACCAAATGTTGAAACCTTATGGTGAATGCACAAAAATAGATAGTGGCGCAAAGGCTTTTGTTGAATACACAAATTCAATTAAATCTGGAAGTCCCTATAAACTGATCTTATTGGATATTGTCATGCATTTTAACAATAATGATTTCCTAGATTCTTTTTCAGATCAGAACATGGATGGGATATTACTTCTTGATAAAATAAGAAAACTCGAAGATGAACATCATATTCCAGCGGAAGATCGAGCATATATCTTTATGGTAACATCCAGAAATGACGAGGAAACAATTAAAATGGCTAAACATTATGGCTGTAATGAATATATAACCAAACCCTTAGATAAGACTCATCTTGCCTCATTATTACAGAAAATCAAATAGATGTGTCTTATAAGAATACCTAAACGAATATGGATTAAACAGAAAAAAATTAAGCAAGGATAGTGTATGTTTAATTTATTATCAAATCACTCTTTAGATATTGTTTTCTATTTGTATTTTATAACTGCAGTGCTTCTTGTTAATTTTGAAATTGTATCTTCCACTTGGAAAAACTGGTTCATATTCAATATAAAATTGGGCGTAGTGGGATACATATTCGCACATATATTAATTATAACGATTTTACTTGTGGGTTTAATAAATGTTTATGAGATAAGTTTTGTGGGGATTGTAATATCTATCCTGTTAATCTTTATGTGTATCAGTGAATATATTATTAATATAAAAAAGTTTCCAAAGAAGTCTTCGGATATCAACACAAATATCCTGCGATATTTATTGATTAGTTTGTTTATCATATCAATAATGCTAATGACAGCAATTGGCTATATCATTATTAATTACATTACATATGGCGAAATATAATGCAGATAAATAAATTGTTTGACGATCGTTTTTATATTATATAGAATCAATAAAATACTTGGGAGATACCATATGAATGAGAAAATACATATAAATATAACAATAAATGGTCAGGCAAGTAACGTGTTTAATGATAATACTATAGCAGATATTATTAATACATATAATCTTCAACCCGACAGCATTGTTATTGAACATAATCAACAAATTATTCAGAAAGAGAATTGGAGCAAAATTGTTTTAGCAAATAATGATAAGCTCGAAATAGTTAGATTTGTCGGTGGGGGATAGTAAATCCTTAATGGTTTCATTTAACTCTATTCTGGCAGATAAATATTACAAACAGAACTATTTAGAATATATACAAAACATCAAAATCGGTATTGCAGGTATGGGTGGCATCGGTTCAAATGTTATGAACGCACTCGTCCGATCGGGTTTCTGTAAGTTTGAAATTATTGATTATGATATCGTTGAATATAGTAATCTAAATCGACAATTATATTTCCTTGATGATATTGGTAAATATAAAGTGGATGCCATTTTTGACATTATGAAAAAAATTAATCCGATGATAGATGTTATAAAGCATAATGTGATGTTATCTAGTAATAACATACAAAATTATTTTTCAGATGCAGATTTCATATTTGAGGCATTTGATAAAGTAGAGTATAAGAAAATGATTTTAGAACATTTTGGAAATACAACAAAAAACATTATTTTATCCAGTGGGATGGCCGGCTTATTAAATAATAACGAGATAAAAATTAGAAAAATTAATTCTTGTCATTATGTTGTGGGTGATGAAATATCTGCAGTTAATCATGAGAACATGCCTTATGCACCAAGAGTGCTCGCATGTGCATCACTTATGGCATCTATTGCGTTAGAACTTACTTATAAGGTATTTAATTTAACTAATATGGATTTTTGAAAAAATCTAAGTGGGTTGCGCCTTTTAAATCTTTTCGTTTAGCTTCTCTTGTACCACCTGGGGCAGCTTTTCCAATAGGAATAGCTACAACAACTTCATAATTAACAGGAAGTTTTAACATTTTTTTTACTTTTTCATGATCCATGGCGCCTACAACAACTGTGCCAAGGCCAATCTCATGAGCTTTTAATAATAAATTTTGTACAGCAAGACCTAGATCAAACATATACCAACTGGAAAGTTTTGTTCTTTGTAATCCATTTTTACATCCAGATATACGAGTTTTTGCACATGCCATAATAAGAGCTGATGCATTTAATGAGCATTCTCGTGCAGAATTTGTATTTGAATACGCCTCTGTAATACGTGTAATCTGATCCTTATCTCTTACAATGATGAATTCCCATGTTTGAGTATTAGCCCATGATGGCGCCCACAAAGCTGCATCAATAATCGTATTGATCTCTTCATCACTTACAATGTGTTTTGTAAATTTTCTTACAGTACGTCTTTCTTTTATTATGTTATCTAATTCCATAGTAATTAATACTATAATGAAAATTCTGTAATTGTATATAGTAAATTTCATCAAACACATTATTTGAATGGATATTTTTAAAATAATTTTGCTTATATTTCTTCAAAAAACGTGAAAATATTTACATAAATGTGTCATTCCAATATACTTAAAGTATTATAACGATTTTGATGAAAATATGCAGTAAGAGAGGAGTTTTATATGACAAAAGCAAAGAATGGAGATACTGTTTTAGTCCATTACACAGGCAAATTAACAAATGGGGAAGTTTTTGATTCTTCAGTAAAAAGTGAACCATTAAAATTTACAATTGGTAGTGGCAATTTAATACAGGAATTTGAACAAGCTGTTGTCGGATTACGTGTTGGGGAGTCAATAACAAAAGAGATTACATCGGAAAATGCTTATGGCAATTATCGAAAAGAGTTAGTAATAAATGTGGATAAAAAAGATATTCCAGAAGGCATTCATTTAGAAAAAGATAAATTTGTTCAAATACCTCAATCTAACGGTAATTCGTATTATGCAATTGTCAAAGATATCAAGGATTCTAAGGTCGTCTTTGATGCAAATCCACCATTAGCTGGAAAAGATTTAGTTTTTGATATCGTTCTTGTTGAAATACTAGAATAAATTATATCATCGGATCATCATCGCTAATTCATACCAAGAATATTTTGGTCATGGATAATTTAAATACAGTGCATAAAAAGATAATTCACTAAATCTTTATGGAACTTTTTACAATTTCAAATTGTTGTATCTTTATATAAAGGGATTAGATAGGTAATAAAATGGAGCATAGTTCAGAGTTCATCGAATTATTTAAAAAAGGCGATCATAAAGCGTTTGAACACATTTATGATACCACTAAGAAGTTGACATATAATGTAATCTATAAAATGACAATGGATATAGAGGAGTCAAATGATATTATGCATGATGTTTATGTGAAAATATATGAGAACAAACATAAATATCAGCAAATTGTTGATTTAAAATATTGGATTTACCGTATTGCTGTCAATCATACGCTTAATGTACTAAAAAAAAGAAGTATTTTTAATAAGCAAAGGTCGAGTATCGGTTTTTTTTATACTAAACAGATTAATAATCAAAAAAATGACTATGAAGAGGGGCCAATAATGGCCTTATTATTAAAAATTAAACCAAAATATAAGTTACCCATAATCCTTAAAGATATTGAAAATCTTTCATATGAAGAAATTTCAAAAGTATTAAAAATAAATATTGGTACAGTTCGATCTCGATTAAACCGTGGTAGAAAACAATTATTAGAAAGTTATCAAAAGGAGGTTGCAAATGAATAAACAATATCAAGATTTAATAAATAGTGTTTCATTCAAATCGAAGGATGTTCCCTTGTCAATATATTCAAAAGTTATGGAAACGATAGAAACAAAGGAACAGAGACCGACTCCTTTTGATCTTATTTTAAGTTTATTTCAACCGAGAAGATTAACATTTGCTTTTGCTGTATTATTTGTAGGAATATTTAGCTCAAGCTTATTAATAGATAAACATATTCCAAGCTCAAAGGATGAATATTTATCTCAATTCTATTTTTCGGATGTGCCAGAATATATGATTTCATTTAGTAATCAATTGTAAAAATATTAACAGATAATGGAACTTTTTTAAATTCTATCTGTTTCTATTATAAAGCTTGCAAGAACGTAAAAAAAATAGGAGGATAAAATGAAAAAAATAACAGTTTTAACAACATGTCTAATAGTAGGAAGTTTGGTACTAGCATATGGTCCTGGCGACTCAGATTATGGAATGAAAGAAAATAATATGATCGAAAATCACAACCAAAAAGAATATAGAGCTTATCATAAAAATAATAAGGAAGGGCAGAGAAACAATGGTCCTGAAAGTTTTATTAAAAAGTTAAACCTAAGTGTAGACCAGCTTAAACAAATTGATAAAATTAAAGAAACTGCGGATGAGAAGAGTCGAGAGCTACTAAAAGAATCAAGAGATAACAGGTTCAAATTAAGAGAGGCTATTGATACCGATATTGTTAATTCAGAGGAGCTTCAGATAATCCGAAAAAAAATACTATTAATTCAGGAACAATTATTGGATAACCATATAAAATCGATGCAGGAACACAGAAGAATTCTGACAAAGGAACAGAAAGAAAAACTCAGAGAGTTACTCATGGAGAGAGAAAAAGAGATGCTGGAACGAAAATTGTCAAAAAATGGACATGATAAAAAATTCTTGGGAAGAAAATAGTTATAAATAAACAGAACCTTCAAAAAAGGCGAATGAATTCATTCGCCTTTTTTTATTGTACAGCAAAGTGTAAAGAATATATAATTACCTTAATATGGAATATAATCATAAATTAGCACGACGAGAAGATGGAAATAAATATACCTTTTTTATCATTGATGAGACGGACCCTTCCCTTCAAAATATCACTGATATAATAAATCATATTGGTGGCGAAGTAGTTGGTGGAACTACTTCGGGAATAGATGCGATTAACAAAATAGAAAACACCGAAGCAGATATATTTGTAATTGATATTCTAATGCCAGGTATCGATGAACTAAATGTAATTCCAAAAATTAAAGATAAAAATATTGATCCACATATTATCATGGTGTCGGAATCGATCGATAAATCCTTGATGTCTGATTCTTTTATTCTAGGCGAGAAATATTTTATAACAAAACCATATGATTCATCTCAGATATTCGATATTATAAGTCGCATCTGTAATGACATACGTGATGAAAAAGAGGATGCTGCAATGCTTATCTGGAATAAAAGCAAGGCTGTAAATGTAATGATAATAGAAGATTCTAAACTGACAACTAAACTATTAAGGGCTCATCTTGAATGGTTTGCTTGTAATATTCTAGCAACATCATGTTGCGGGAAAGAAGCGATATATGAATTACAAAAGGATCCAAGTAAAATAGACTTGATTGTAATGGGGTTGGTTCAGCAGGACATGAAATATGATAAGTTGATTTATGAACTTATAAGCATAAGACCAGATATCTCTATCGTTGTTATATCTGCTACGGAGAAAGAAGAAGTGATTGATAAAGTAAGGTTATTAGGAGCAAAAGGGTTTATTTCGAAAACAGATTTTAATCAAAAAAAACTTTACAAAATATTAAAAAAGATTTACCCACATTAATAAGTATTCGTAATGAGTTCTCCCATAATATATGATGTCGCAATTATAGGTGGAGGGGCAGCTGGCATGATGGCTGCTGGTACTGTCGCAGAATCTGGTGCAAATATTGTCCTTATTGAGAAAAATGATCGCTTAGGCAAAAAGCTTCTTATTACAGGGAAGGGGCGATGTAATGTAACAAATAACGACCAAGATGTAAAATCTTTTTGTGATAAATTTGGAAGTAGTGGTAAATTTTTATATAGTTCCTTGTATCAATTTGGCGTAAATGATGTAATCAATTTTTTCAGTAAATATGGAGTTAAATGTAAGATAGAGAGAGGGAATAGAGTATTTCCAGAAAGTGATAAAGCTCAAGATATTCTGAATGCTTTAATTGTATTCCTTAGAGAAACAAGCGTGAACATTCTGTTAAAATCAGCTGTAAAAAGTATTAAACTAGAAAAAAACTCAATATTTAAATTGCTCATTGAAGACGGCAGGGAGATCGTTTCAAGAAGAATCATTATATGTACAGGTGGGAAATCCTACCCAACCACAGGTAGTAATGGTGATGGTTATAAATGGATTCAGGATTTTGGACATTCATTAGTCCCATTGAAACCAGTACTTGTATCGGTTAAAACGAAAGAAAAATTTGTGAAGGATTTACAAGGTTTGAGCTTAAAAAACGTCAAAATTAGTATTATTCAAAATGATCGAAAAATTGATGATCGCTTTGGAGAGCTATTATTTACATCTCAGGGACTGAGTGGGCCCATTGTATTGGATCTGAGTAAACGGATATCGGAGTTGCTCATAAGTGGCCCAGTTAAAATAGTATTGGATTTTAAGCCGGCACTTGATAATAAATCATTGGATTTGAGGATATTAAGAGATTTTAAAGAGCAAGCTAATAAGGAATATAAAAATAGTTTATCAATGTTGCTACCAAAAAAACTTATTCCTGTGATTATTGATAAATCAGGCATCAATCCCGTAAAACCTGTTAATAGTATTACTAAAGATGAAAGGAAAAAATTATTACATCTATTAAAAGAGTTCTCTTTAACTATTGATGAAGTTGATGGATTTTCAAAAGCGATTATAACATCTGGAGGAATAAATTTAAAAGAAATAACGCCAACCTCAATGGAATCTAAAATAGTGAAAAATCTTTTTTTTGCTGGAGAGATCATCGATCTTGATGGGCCAACAGGAGGCTATAATTTACAATTAGCTTGGAGCACTGCTAGATTAGCCGCTAATAATTGTTTGAAAGGCACAATAAATGAAAAAGGCAAAGATTAAATCTTTGCCTTTTTAGTATTAACAATAACAGATTAGATTTTTAATCTGCTTTATAAATCCCGCATCCCATATATGACGTGTCATCAATTTTTATCAAGTATACCAACTTAGGTTTTATTAACTTGCTGATAGGATGTGTCCAATTATACTCGACCCATCCTTTCCCATCTGCTTTTATCACTTTATTAAATTCTTGGATAAAAAGCTTCTTTTTGCTGTCTCTTAAGTCTATTAAGTTTTTGCCAACAAGTTTTGGATTAGCAGAATGGACTAAACAGAGTCCATTAAGGTCAAATATAAATATGTACTTTTCCCCATCCACACCTAATCCGTCTGGCTTTTGAAACTCAACGAATGCTGCATCTTTTCCAACTTTTTGAAGATATTCAAATTTTGACTCAACAAAAGATTGAAGATCTATTTTCTTCGCTGCCACCTCTGGTGAATCAAACCACATAAAACTAAAAGAAAAACTTGCTAAAAGAACCGCAACTAAAACAACTAAATATTTTTTCATTTTGCCCCCTTTTTATTGTTAATACTACTATATAGTATATTTATTTTTCAGAAAAAAGTAAATGCCATGATATATAAACTGGAAAATAAGCGATAAGTTCATGCCCCATAACAAGAGGCATGAACGATGAAGTTATTAATACTTGTACTTTTTTATATTAAGTTCAGGATTCAAAAAAAGTATTGAAATCTGGTTTCTACCAATTGCAGGGAAACAAATTCCATCATCAAATATTTTGGCAATTTTCTTGTCAAAATCGATTGCTGCAGTAAAATTAGTATTTGCTCTTGAAAACAAATTATAGCTTTTGATTAATCCGAGAATGCGATCCTCAATTTTAACACAAAGTTTATGTCCTGGATTTTCTTTGTATGCTTTTATACCCATTGCATACGTATATCCTTTATTTAAATCCTCATGATTTTTTTGAATATAAAATGATGCGTTTAGTAGAAGAGTGCCTCTTGTTAAACTTCCATACCCAAGTATTTCAAATACCTCTTTCTCTAATGCATGATTACGATCTTCTTTTGTTCCTTTTGACTGCCCAAATGTGAAGATGGTTCTCTTTGGGGACATAGGTAAAGCTCCTAGCATGAACTGCCTCCTTAAAAAATATTTTTCCTCCCCAAATTTGTTCCATTTCTATATCCCCCGATATAAATCGTTTAACCGTTGTTTCTCCCTTTCTAAAAAAAATAATTTAATAAGATATTATGTATCTCTGTTTGACGCTACAAAATATATATCGTTTTTTTTAAACATTATTTTGCATCGAAATATTGTGTTCTATGTATGCCTTGTAATTAAAGGGATGCATGAAATGACAATGAAATATAATTTATAAATCTGTGACAAAATAGAAAATATCATTGCGCATTCATATATAAATAGTATGAAATAAGGTAAATAGAATATGACGCGATCATTATTGACGTGTAATTAATATAACATATTAAGATGATAAGATAAGACAATGTAGTAGAATAGTTTATATTAATATGTTATTATCTCTTTTTTAATAAATTATTGAGGGGTAATATGAAGAAAAAGGATTTTATTGTATATCTATTATTATTTCTAATAATGTTGTTTGTTTTAATAAAACTAACAACTAAGACTGACGAAACACCGATATTGACTGTAACCTCAATGAAAGGATCATTTTTTCTTATAAGTATTTATGGTGGGGAGGCATGGGTGAATGATATTGAAATATCACCTTTTATTAACATAAAAGTGACTCCTCAAATTGCCGTTTGGATTGAGGATATGTCAGGTAAATACTTGGATTTGATCTATGTTACTAACAAAACTGCAAAACAATCTTGGAAAAAAGTTCCTGGGGAAGCAAAAATTGATATAAACCGAGAGGAAGCCCTTCCATATTGGTCACATAAAAGAGGGATAAAAAATCCTGACGGAAGTTTTATGCCAACAGAAGAAAATCCAATTGCCGATGCTACGACGTCTGCAACCCCTAAAAATGATTTTACGATTCGGACAAGGGCGCCAAAACTATTATCAAAATATCGGATATTGGTTGAAGTTAATATTGCAGCTGATTTTAATGCAAATTATAGAAAGAATTCTCTATCTGGAGAACCTGATTATACCGGTGGTAAGTGGGGTAGCGGACAACCATCCATTATTTATGGTGTAATGGTTGATTCTAGGTCGAATTCCACGATGAATAGCATGAAGGTTATCGGGCACGGGAGCATCGATGGCACAAATGGGTTGTTATATAAAGATATATCAAAAATAACAACAGGATTAAATATTATTAAAGAAATAAAAGTAAAAATGGAGGTGTAATATGTCGTCAATAGATTTAATTATTCTAGGAGAATTAACGGAAAAAGAATGGAGTGCTTATGATTTAGCCAATTTTGTAATAAAACAAAATATTCAAGAGATGGCTAATATTAGTTCTCCAGCGGTTTATAAAAACTTGTTGAAATTAGCAAAAAATGGTTATTTAGCTACTCGTAAAGAGAAAGTTGGAAATATGCCTGAAAGAAAAGTGTATGAAATTACTCAAAAAGGGCTAGATTTTTACAAAACTCTTTTATTAAATAATATTGACCAAACAGTCAATTATCGATTTGATTTCAATGCCGTTTTTTATAATTTAAAACGCTTAGAAAAAACACAAGCAGAATCATTGGTTGATATATTTAACAAACGATTACTCGACAAGAAAAATCTATTGGAAAAAGCAAAAACCAAAATGAGTAAAGAAAAAAACAGCAAATGTATGTGCATTATTGAACAACATGAACTGATTAATAATGCATTATTAGTTTGGGTCTCTCAATGTAAGGAACGATATATTAACAAACTCTGTAAATAAGACTGCTTAATAAAAATCTATTATTATTTTTTTGAGATAATCAATACTTGCATACGATATATTATATGTGAAATGCCATAGCTAACTTAATGTGGTATAATTTACACCTATTTGTATATTAGATGATGCAAGGAGCATATATGAAAAATAAATCCCAGTTTTTTAGAATAGTAGCGTTAGTGATCATCACATTATCGACAGCCTATACTTATAATTTCCCAACAATTGATAACTTTGAAGATAACAATTATTCGGCAGCTCCAGCATGGACATTTCCAGCACCGCTGGCTGGAACGATTATTAATTCAGCCTCTGGTGCCAGAGGAAACTATTCAACTCGAGTAACTGGAACTGCTAGTGGATATTGGGTCGGTGCTGGTCAAACGAATTTACAAACCTATCTTGATAATTGGAATTCATATAAGTATATTTCTATTTGGGTAAATAATAGAGGTAGTATAGGTGATAAAATACAGATTCAGATCCATGATAATGATGATGGTAGCCCTTGGTCTAGTGAAGGAGATGACCATATTAAATATGAAATGCAACTGAATTGGCAGAATGAATGGCGTCAGATTATTATTCCATACACATTATTTGCTGATGATAATCTTGGCGTTGGTGATGACACAATAAACTTGGCTCCATATAGCGGTGGACCGGGTGTGGTGTTACTAATGATTGGGTTTATATCAAATACATCTTCGGGTGCAATCGATATGTTTATTGATGATATAGCGCTAACATCTTCAACTTATGGGACGGATACCGATAATGATGGGCTACCGGATGTGTGGGAAAACACATATGGTTTAAATCCAAACAGTAGTTTAGGTAATGATGGTGGAAATGGCGATCCAGATGGTGATGGAATAACAAACTTAGCAGAATATGTTAACGGTTCTGCTCCAACTGTTCTTTTTCCGATTATAGATAATTATGAAGATGCAAACCTATCAACACAACCTTCTTGGACGCCTGCAGATGGGTTGGTCATAACAGCAAGTAATGAAGGAAGTACTGGGAATTATTCATTAAAAGCAACAAATCATGCGACTAATTATTATGGTGGCTATATGTCTGCATATGTTGGAGATAAAGATACTAATTGGGCAGCATATAATTATGTACATCTTGTAATTAATAACCAGGGGAAAAAAGGCGATAAGCTAAAGATAGAAATATTTGATAATGATAACAATAATTATGAGATTAATACTGGCGCCGGTCTTTTAGGTGATGACAAGTTTGCCTATGAATTTTCAATACCAAATAATCAATGGAAAGATATTTATATTCCCTATTCGGTTTTTACAGACATTAACAGTGCAACGGGTGATAACACATTAAATCTTGCACCCGCAAATAGTTATCCAGGTGTTCTGATGATTGGATTTGCAATTAGTTCTGTTTCTCAGAATGCGGATGTAAAAATGCTGATTGATCAAATAGATTTAACAACAGCCATAGGATCAACGGATGTTGATAATGACGGATTACCAGATTCATGGGAGGTGACCTATGGAATAAATCCAAATAGTTCTTCTGGTGATGATGGGGCTAAAGGTGACCCAGATGGAGATGGTTATACAAATTTAGAAGAATATATAAACGGGACTGTACCAAAAGCAGTTGCTCCAATCACTGATGTTTATGAGGTTCGAGAAGGTGCAGGCAATGGAGCTAGTGGTGCATGGGGGCCTGGGTCTCAGTTTTCTTCATATAAGATAACTGGTAATTATTATCATCAACTTAAAATCAATGACAATTCATATTTAGCAAAAACGGGGATGTGGATTGGTCTTACGAATAACGCAGATGAACCGATTGTAATGTTAACTGATTATAAAAAATTATGTTTTGACGCTCAAAGCAATAATGAAGAGCTTTATGTATATCTAAAAGATAAAGATGGAAATGTGTCTTCAAAATATAAACTATTCAATCTTGATGGCAATGCTTATCATTCCTTCGAGATCAGTCTGAATTATTTCCCTGTCGGTAGTTTTGATATATCTGCTGTTAAGGAAATATTATTTGAGCCAGCCGCTATATCTTCGGTCACTCAAACCCTAAATATTAGAAATATCCTGTTTGATAAAGGATCATTAATAACATCCCCACTCAATACTCCGATCGTAGATGAATTGATTCTACAAAATTATTTGAGTGGAGATCCATACGCGCCACTTACAAGCCAAACAAATTACAAAGAAGAAACAAAGTATTTATGGAACGCGTATAAAGATCGATTTATTAACAGTTATAAATCAATTGTTACGCAGGGCCTGAATCTTGGAGGATTAGTTTATGACCCTTATGTCGGGTCTTCTACTACTAAAATTGAGGCAGCTGACTATGCTAAGTCTGAAGGCTCTGGTTACGGTATGCTATTGGCTGTATATATGAATGACCAGAATGCTTTTGATGAAATATTTGATGGTACATGGGCATCTCAAATGCATAAAAGTGCATCTTCAAATTTATTTACTTGGAATATCAAAACGGATGGTACCTTTGTAAATAATGATAAAAATTCTGCATCCGATGCTGATCAGGATATTGCGTTTTCTTTAATATTAGCAGATGCATTAGTTCAAAGCCATATATGGTCTAATACCAGTCGTGAATATGATAAAAAAGCGCAATCACTAATTAATGCATTGTATGAATATACGATATCACACAACAAATATTTAATGCCAAGTGATGAAGCAGGTCCAGATAGACTCGGTTTTCATGAGGTGGTTAATCCGACAAATCCATCATACTTTTCACCTGCATGGTACAGAATATTTGATATGTATGAGAATAACGATCATGACTGGGGCTCTATTATTAAATGGGGATATGAACTTGTTGTAAGTTCAGACCCTTCAAATAAAGGATTAAACCCAGATTGGTGCGATTATTGGGGAAACAATAAAGAAGTCGATCATCCATTTTTCACTTACATGGTAGGAAAAGATGCTATCCGAGTTCAGTGGCGACTGGCTACAGATTGGTTATGGTTTGGGGAAACTCGTGCCAAAACATATTTAGAAAAAACAAAATCAGTTTTTGCCTATCCAGGTGGATTAGGTTCGATAGCTCCTCAATCGGTTAAACCATTAGAATTAAATGGTGCATATTCATATTTAACACGAGGTGATGCATATAATTATACCGATATTTCATTCGTTTCAATGTTTGCAGCTGGAGCGATGGGAAGCGACACAAGTGCCTATCGAAATGAATGGAAAAGTGCATTTGACAAGTATATGTATCTAGCAAAAAATGGCAATAATTCCTTCTTAGGCGAGAAAATAACTGGTTCAGAACAAAAGATAGACTTTGATTCTCAAATGAATTATTACAATCACAGTTTGGGAATACTTTCAGCCCTTATGGTGAGTAGTGCATTCCCAAATATTTATGCTGCAACGAACATGCCAACACATAATTTATTATCACCTATTATTGATAGTTTTGAAGATGGAAACCTATCAACTGCTGAATCGTGGACGGCCGCAGATAATATTAATATCAGTATCGTTAACCAAAGCCAGAATGGAACCTATTCAATGAGAGGAAAAGGGCAGGCTTCGAATTACTATGTCGGTTATGCTTCTGCCTATTTAGGTAATACAATTTTAGATTGGTCGAATTTTACTTATTTGAAACTAATCATTAATAATAAAGGTCGTGTGGGAGATAAAATTAAGATTGAAATCATCGACAACGATACGCCGACATATTCTGTATTAAATGGGGCGGGTGCACTGGGTGACGACAAGTTTGCTATTGAACTTAATATGTTATGGACGGAAGGATGGAAGGAAATTTATATCCCCTATGCCCTCTTTACAGATGTAAATCCCGGTATAGGTAATGATATTTTAGATATTAAACCACAGACGATTTACCCAGGAACATTACTACTTGGTTTCGCTTTTAATTCAGTCGCTCAAACTGGTCGGGTAACAGTTGATATTGATGTAATTGCTTTAGCAAATGAAACGAATATGACAGATTCTGATAAAGATGGAATGGATGATAATTGGGAATCACTCAATGGATTAAATCCCGCAAATGGATCAGATAGTGGTATCGATTCAGATAATGATGGATACTCAAATTTTGAAGAATATATGAATGGAACAAACCCTCAAGTTAAAGATATATTCCCAGTTGTTGATAATTTTGAAAACACAGGATTGGTATGGGCTAATGCAGATGGGTTAAGTATCACAACGGCTTCTTTTTCTCAGTCTTCAATTCAAACAGCTATGAGAATGACAGGAACTGCAACAAGTTACTATTCAGGTTTTGCAGGTGCTTATATCGGTTCATCTCAACAAGATTGGGGTAATTTCAATTCCTTGAAAATAATGCTTAGAAATAACGGTCAAATTGGCGATAAAATAAAAATCGAACTAACTGATAATGATAATGCAGACTATTCTGGAGAAAGTGGAACAGATGACGTGTGGGTTTTTGAGCAAGTGATCAACACTACAGCTACTTGGAGTTATTACACAATCCCCTTTAATTATTTCGTCGATAAAAACCCCGGCTTTGGAAATGATTCGTTAGACCTTGCACCAGCAGGAACCTATCCAGGTGTAGTCTATATTGGCGTTGTGAATCTATCTAAGATAGCTAGCGGTAATACAGATATTTATATTGATAACATTGAAGCCTCTAAAACAACGACAAGTAATGACAATGATGGCGACGGATTACCTAATGATTGGGAAACGCTGTATT